>ERZ778515.52-NODE-52-length-93526-cov-11.471879_pt1 | contig 93526 bp, 68 predicted proteins | sample MGYA00510343_ERZ778515 | MGnify/ENA primary metagenome ERZ778515 (study PRJEB29527, sample SAMN07138965) | mouse gut metagenome | material: feces | host: mouse | place: China:Nanjing | collected 2016-01-25 ...
ACCTCGTTGCGCGTTTTCTGCTGAACAAGACGGATAATCGGTGTGCCTTTCGCTGTTGTCGTAAAGTCCTCCGGCTGGATATTATTGTAGTCGCTGACGCGCTGACAGGTATAGCAACCGACGAGGAAAATATCTCGCACTTGGTCTTTCAATCCGGTCAGCTCCATTTCTGCCAATGTCTGCAACTCTGTTTCGGTAAGATATATTTCAGCGGCTTTGTCGCTTTCTTCCACTTTACGCTTGGAGAAGCAGCTTAATGCACGGTCGTTGTTGTGCAGTCCATCCTCGTATGCGTAACCAACCATAGCACGAAACGAGACAAGGTATTTGTTGACTGAGCTACCCATGTAGTCGAGCTTCTGAAGGTGGTCGAGAAATTTCGTCACCAACGAGCGGTCAACATCTGCCCATGTCAATTTGTGGCGTGGGTCGAATCCGTTAAACAGTTTTCGGAAACTGCTCCATGCCTTGCAGCTACCCGCAGTGTATCGGTTGTTACCATTGAGACGTTTGCCGGATTTTATTAAAATATTGAATTAGACGAGTCTACATGGAATGTACCTGCGATGCCTTAAATAGAGGATGTTATCAAAGATAAAATCGAAAACAGTGATATATTTGTAGCAGACATTACGCCGATAGCTGCAGAGGGTGCCAAGCAATTGCCCAATCCAAACGTCTTGATAGAATTAGGGTATGCTTAATTATGTGTTCAAATTCAACTGACAGCAAGTGAAAGGGAATCTTTTCTAAGTAAATCTGAACACTTGCTTAAGAGTTGCTGCATGCAAATATAATGATAATCAGACATACGCCTAAACCGTCGGCCGGAAGACGCGTAATCGGGGCTTAAAATTCCGTAATGCTGGTAGCGGCCAGGCGCCTTACGAAGCCGGACGGCACTCACGCCCCGGCAAAATCCGACACACACACCGCACATTGCGCCATGTCATTTGTTATACCTCATAGAGGGGCGGCACACGCGGCATCAGTCTGCACTCAATGCCACAATTTCCCCGGACCGAACTATATAAAGAGCATTTATAATATGGACACAATCAACTCTGCCAGAATCGTACTGGCCGGCGGCTGCTTCTGGGGCACGCAATATCTATTCCGCAATCTTCGGGGTGTACTGAAGACTCAGGCCGGTTACGTCAACTCTGAAGTCGCCAACCCCACCTACAAAGAAGTATGCACCGGACGCACCGGAGCTGCCGAAGGGGTGGAAATCACATACAATGCCACAACCGTTGACCTTGACAATCTGCTCGACCTCTACTTCGAATCAATCGACCCGACATCAGTCGACCGACAGGGGAACGACCGCGGACCCCAGTACCGCACCGGAATCTATTACACCTCCGACTCTCAGCGCACCACAGCCCTCAAAGCCGTCGGCCGACAGCTGAAGAAAGGTTACTCAAAGATTGTGGTGGAAGTGCTCCCAATGAAAAACTTCTACCCTGCCGAACCCGAACATCAGGACTATCTCTTCAGGAATCCTGACGGCTACTGCCACATCTCGCCCCGCCTTCTTGAAAAGGCACGCCACACCTCCATTCTAAAAGGGGAAGTGAAGACAAAAGCCGAGAATGCCGACACCGACATTCTCCACGCCATCGACGAAAACGGCTGAGCCGAGGCATCTCCCCCCCTCCTTAACGAAGAGAAGTCACCACGGGATATTGACAAATTGAGAGAAAAACAGTAAATTTGCACACACAAATCTGAACTTTCCCTATGAGATCAAAGTCGTTTAAACTTCTTTCAACAGCAAGATTCAGTAATGTCTTGAATGAATTCAGATGCACAAACGACTCTCTCTAAAACGCTAATACAATATGAATACAGGTGACAAGATGCCCGACCTCTTAGGGCTTGACGCTGAAGGGCGCGAAGTGCGCATCAGCGATTATCCGGGCAAAAAGATAGCCCTCTACTTCTATCCCAAAGACAGCACCCCGGGATGCACCACACAGGCATGCAGCCTGCGCGACAATTATCAGGCTCTGCTTGATGCCGGATATCAGGTGATAGGATGCAGCATCGACAGTCCGGCCGCGCATCGCCGATTTGCAGAGAAAAACGCCCTCCCCTTCCCTCTCATCTCCGATGCCGACCATCATCTGGTGGAGCTCGCCGGCGTATGGGGCGAAAAGACCATGGCGGGACGCAAATACTTCGGCACTCTGCGCACCACATTCATCCTCGCCCCGGACGGCACTATAGAACAAGTAATACTCCCGAAGCAGATTAAAACCAAAATCCACGCTGAGCAGATACTCGCTCTCTGAGCATCGCCTCAAAGACGGTTTGTCGTAAGCAAGTATCCAGACTTCAATATGCCGACTTGCCCTAAGTCGATTCCGGTGTGTAGCCAAGGAGAATATGGACATATTCGACCCAACCACAGGCCGGAAACGACAAAAAAAAGAGCCGCCGATTGTATAAAAGGTTTCCTTTCAACAGATTGTATATAACAGATTCCCTTTCAACTACAATCGGGCAACGTTGGATACTTACTTATTGAATTCCGACACTTGCATCACGTAAGCCGAAGGGATGCCAGCCCCATACTTCACGGGGCCGGCATCCCTTCGGCTTGTCTCATCAGTCAGTATACATCTTCGATATCTCGGGAAGTCTGCAACAGGCCTGCCGTTGCCCGATGTCTGCGGCATACCTCAGCGTCGCCAGAAAATCCTAAAGAATAGCACCAGCACTGAGAATAGTTCCAAACGTCCAGTAAGCATCATCAGCGAAAGCACCCACTTCACAGCATCCGGCAACAGATGATAACCTCCTGCGGATCCTGTCAGTCCATAGCCCAGCCCGTTATTGCCCACACACGAAATCACCGCAAAAAAGGCATCATCAAGACTAATGCCATAAGCCGTCACAATCAGCGCGCCGATCACAATCAGCACTCCATAAATTGTGATAAACGCACTTATACGTGCCATATCCTCATCAGGCACCACCCGGCCATTGACCCTCACCACATACATTCGCTTTGGAGTCACCGACTTCTTCACCTCATTATTCAGATTACGCACCAGAGCCAACAGGCGGTCGGCCTTGATGGCACCAGTCGTTGACCCGGCACACGCGCCACTCAGCATCAGCAGCAACGTCAGCAATAGGGCAAATGTGCCCCACACACTGAAATCGGCCAGTGTATACCCGGTAGTCGTGATAGTCGACACCACATGAAACAACGGATCAAACAACCAGTGGCTCACCGTATCGGCCCTTCCCTCGGCAATCAGCGTAATCAGAAAAGCCAGATAACCCAGCGCCACAATAAGCGCATAAGCCCGCAGCACGTCATTGCACCACAGGCTGCGCCAGTCGCCCTTCCATGCCCCATAGAGCAATGCAAAATTGACCCCCCCCACAAACATGAATACCGTCAGCACACCCGTCACATAATCCGAATGCCAATATGCTATGCTCGCATTGCGTGTAGAGAATCCTCCCGTAGAGATTGCCGTCATGGCATGGCACACGCTGTCGAACAAACTCATCGGTCCGGCCCAAAGCAGCAGCATCAGCACCAGCGTCAGCACCCCGTAAATCGCCCACAGGCAATTCGCCGTATAGCGGATGCGCGGACGCAACTTATCGTGGGTAATACCGGTCACCTCAGCGTTATAGACCGACAGGCCGCTCCCGTCATTGAGCGAAGGGAGCACCGCCAGCATAAAAAGCAGTATTCCCAACCCTCCTATCCACTGCAACATGGAGCGCCACAACAGCACCCCCTTGCTGAGCACCTCCACATCAGATATAGTAGTGGCCCCGGTAGTGGTAAACCCCGATACCGTCTCAAAAAAGGCATCCGCCACCGACAGAGGATGAGCACAGAAGATGAACGGCAGCATCCCTATCAGCGAGAATATAATCCATCCGAAACTCACCAGCATAAACCCCTCGCGCCTCTTCAGCCGCAGCGGCGTGTGCCTGAACATGCGCCACATCACCGTTCCCCCGCCGAGCGCGACGACCGCGCCGGCCACAAATCCGCGCCATCCCGGTTCGCGGTCTATTATCTCAAGCGCCAAAGGCACGAGCAGCAGCCCCCCCTCCACAAGAAGGAGTTGCCCCAGCACACGTGCCACCGAGCGGTAACTTATCTCAATCTTCATGACCCGATCAGTGTCTGTTTCTTTTTTATCAAAGTCGACGTGCCCCCGAATGAATCAGCAGGCGGTCCGCACCCCTATGGCCTGGCATCAGTCCTTCCCCTTAAACCAGTAATCCACCTTGTTGAGCGCACCCACGCGGAAGAAGACCAGCACGCGGTCGCCCGGCAGAATCCGTGTCTTACCCTCCACCAGACATCCACGCCCCCCGCGGAGCAGACCGCCCAGCGTAATCTGATGCGGCAGACGGAGATCCATCACCACTCCACTGGTGATGCGCGACCCTTCGGTCACCGTTATATCCGCCACCTCCGCGTCACCCAGCGCCATCACCGACTCCACGCGGGCACCGAGTCCGAGGATAATGCGCAATATCTTGCCTGAGGTAATCAGCTTCTTATTGACAGTCTTGTCGACGCCGAGCCTGTCGGCCTCTGATATATACTGGATGGCCTCAATCTGCGCCACAGTCTTCTTCACCCCCGCATCCTTGGCCATCATACAGGCCACGATATTCGACGGAGGATCATTGGAGAGTGCCACGAAAAGATCGGTATCAGCCAGACCCTCGTCGCGCTGCGTAGTGATGTCATGCACCGGAGCGCACACCACAGTAGCCTTCGGGAAATCCTCGGCCAGACGTCGGCACGCCTCCTTGTCGGAGTCGATGATGGTAAGAGAGCAGCGCCCGGCCAGACGCGCGGCGAGTTCACGGGTTATTGCCCCGGTCCCGGTCACCATCACACTCTTCACATGATGCGTCGAGCGGCCGCAGAGGCGCGCCACATCATCGGCATGTTCCGGCCGCATCACAAAATAGACCGTATCGCCACCCTGCAGACAATCATCGCCGCGCGGTATCAGCAGTTCGCCCCCACGCCTGATGGCTGCCACATGGAATGTGCGGCCGCCGGGATGCAGATCCTTCAGGCACTTCCCCGAGCCCGGCGCTCCAGGCTCAATGCGCACTCCGGCAAGAAGCAGCTCTCCCCCCTGCACCTCATACCACGTCAGCACCCAGTTATTGCGCATGAACTCCACAATCTCATCGGCCACAAGCGTCTCCGGATACACCAGCTGCCCCACCCCGGCACTCTCGAACCCTGCCGCCAGCTCCGGCTGCAGATAGTCGGAGCATCCCACACGTGCGATCGTGCGCCCCGCACCGAGAATAGAAGCCAGCTGACAGGACACCATATTCGTATCGCTCACCGGCGTGACGGCCACAAAAAGGTCGCACTCCGCTATTCCGGCCCTCCGCAGGTCGGCCACACAGGTGGCATCGCCGTAAAGGGTCATCAGATTGAACGAAGAGTCAATATTCTCAAGATACTCGCTGTCGGTGCTCATCAGCACCACATCGCAATGCTCCTCCGAGAGCATCTTGGCCAGATGCGTGCCGGTGTCGCCGCTTCCTGCTATTATGATATTCATTTCTTTAGTAAGTGTTCTAATTTAATTTATGCAATCCGCGGCAAAAAGACGCCGCAGATTGTAGAAAATTAATCCAATAGAGATCTTTCCGGATAATTCCTCCCGATATCGATGAAAATCACTAAATTTGCATTCCGACATCCGGGCATCCGGCGTCCGCAGGAACCCCGGACGTCACAGAATTCACCAACACATATATTGCCATGATAATCGAAGAGTCATTCATCAGATTCCGCAGTCTCATCCGCGACAACCGCAGCATACGCCGCTTCGACCCTACGGTCAGAGTGACCCCTGAAATGCTGCGCGCCCTCATCGAACTCACCCGCTACTGCGCCTCGGGGCGCAACCTGCAGCCGTTGCGCTACCGCATGGTCTGCACTCCGGAGGAATGTGCCGCACTGTTTCCCCATCTCTTATGGGCCGGCTACTACAAGGACTGGGGCGGGCCATCCGAAGAGGAGCGGCCTACGGCCTACCTCGTGCAATGTCTCGATACCCGCCTTGCCTCCGACTGCCTCTGCGACGACGGCCTGCATCTTGAGGCCATCACACTCGGAGCGCGCACCCTCGGGCTGGGCAGTTGCATCATCAAGGCCTTCAACGTCGCTGAAGCGGCCAAAGCGCTCCATCTTCCCGAACACATGAAACCTCGCTACGTGCTTGCCCTCGGCGCAGCTGCCGAACAGGTGAATCTTACTGCCACCGACGGCACCCCTGACGCCGACATACGCTACTACCGCACGCCGGACGGGATACACAACGTCCCGAAACGTCCTCTTGAGGAACTCATAATCGACTGACTTCCACACAAAACTGCCGCATCCGTTCTGTCATAGGATGCGGCAGTATTTTATATCTATCGTCATTGCCCCGATTGCCGGGTGCCCTCTTATTTGATGGGCTTGAAATAATCACGCTTCAGCTTGCTGAGATACTCCGGAGTCACGCCAAGATATGAGGCCACCATCTTCTGAGGCACACGATCGGTGATTTCCGGACGGTCGGCCAGCATACGGCGATAGCGGTCGGCCGCAGTGCCATTATGCACCGAAGCATTCTTATATTCCTGATAGAAGCATTCGCCATACGCATACTTCAGCATCCAGAGCGCCATTTCGTGGTCGCGCTCCATGAGTGCCCAGAACTCATCACGGTCTATCACAAGCACGTCAGTGTCGCAGCATGCCTCAAGACGATAATAGCTCGGGAGGTCCATCACGAAAGAATGCTTCGACATCACAATCGATCCGGGCAGAGCGAATGCAAACGTTCGCTCCCGCTCGCCGTCCATATCAGCGAAACGCACAATGCCGCGAGTCACAATATATATGTCAGGACACTTGCGTCCCTCCTGGATGATGGCCTGCCCGCGTGTATAGGATTCTTCACGCGCCAGTTCCAGCATGTCCTCGATACCGCGTCCTTTAGGGAGGTATCCAAGCTCATTCTTGATAAGTAGTTTAATATCTTCAATCTCCATAATACTATCCAGTTTTATGTCTGGTATATCTATTGATTTTATCTGAAATATATGCGATTCAGAATTTGTAAATTCTTTGCAACCGCAAATATAACATATTTTTCAATAAGTTGCATCTAATTCACGCGATTAATTTCAGCTTTTAGTTTAATTTTTAAGCAGCTGCCAAAAGCAAATTATTATATGTGGCCGTAATTTCACATTTGCGGGGGAAAAAATCGGCCGGCGGCCGCAATGGCACGACAAGACCCCGTGCCATCGGGACCACCGATGCCCTCACTGCCCTCGGTAGTCCCCCCGGTCACGGGGTCTGCATATTATCTGCCTCGATCAGTCAGATGCCGACCTCAGCGGTTGAATTCGAGCAAATGCTCACTTCACCATCACCTTCTTGCCATCGATGATATATAGACCGGCAGGAAGTGCGCGCAGGTCGGCCGATACGGGCTGTCCCTGCAGGTTATATACTTTCACTGCGCCATCCCGCTCGATTGCAGCTACGCCGCTGTCGAACGATACGGTATATGTCTCATCAATCGGCGCGTTGAAGGAGGTGCCGTCGGTGAAGGCGCCTGCGCTTACGCTGAGCATGTATACACCATCTTCTGTCGGTGCGGGACTGAACACAGCCGTGTAGGCGTCGCCGTCAGCCTCAAAGGCCGCATCCTTCTGATAGCTCACTGTGCCTGTGCCCACGAGTGTGGCGATTGCGCCGGCCACGGGAGTCACACCCTCGCCGAATTTCACAGTCACCTTGGCAATCTCGCCGGGTGTGGTGAATGTGCCGGTTGCCGGAGTCACCTCTACGGGCTTGATTGTATATATATCGCGCTCAGCGCCATCGACGAGAGTGAATCTGATTGCCAGTTCGGGATTGCTGACTCCGGTCTCCGGGTTTTTGCTCCATGCCTCATCGCCGAATGCACCCTGCTCCACTACGATTTCATACACGCCGTTGTAGACGGGTTCCTTGCCAAAGGATACCAGGAAATAGCTGTAGGCTGAATTCAGGCCGAATCCCTCACTGAGATGCCCCGAAGCCTGGAATTCGCCGTTTACTTCACGCAAGGTGACATTGGCGTTCTGGCCTGCTGCCGGCACCATGCCTGCCTCATCGCAATAGAAGAAGATTGACTCGAGCGATTTCTCGGCCGATATCTCACCGTCGGCATTGGGCTTGGGATTATTGATGCCAAGCGAGAGAGTATACTCTACCGGAGCCTGTTCCCCCTCGATTGTCCAGCTAATCACAATTTCGGGATTGTGGCAGTCAGCGCCATCTACCGTAGTCAGCAACGAGCCTTCAGAGAATGTGAGGATATAGTTGCCGGGTGCGTCAAGCATATCTTGCAAATCTATGCCAAGCAGACCGGTATCCACTGAATTCACCTCTATCCCATTTATTGTCTCACCGTCGTGGGTCATTACGATTCCCGACTTGTCGCTGACAGTAATTTCACCTACCTCAGGGAAGTATATCTGGATGTCGCGGATTTCATCCACCACACCCTCGCCGGGATTCACCATATAGTCCCAGTTGGCACCCTCCGATGCTCCGGCTATCTGCCACGACAGCACGATATCCTGCGGATTGCCTTCGTAGTCCTCATAGCCGTCGCCGTTATCGTTGCCATAGCCGCCCAGCACGTCTGCAGGGAAGGTGAGCGTGTAGGTACCGGGTTCCTTGAGCACATCGGCCGGCTCTATGACGATGATATTGCCATCGACCCCCTTGCGGCTCACAGCCACAGGCTCCCCATTGTGGGTCAGCACGATATCATTCCTGGAGTTGATTTCGAGTTCCTCAATGTTCTCAAACATGATGTTGATGTCGCGGAGTTCATCCACCACACCCTCCTCGGGGAGCACCAGATAGCTCCAGTCAAACACGCCTGAAGACATCGACGACTTGATTTCGTAGGTGATTTCTATATCACTCTCTACGACCCCCATATAGCCATACTCACTATTAGCGGCATCAAAGGCGGCATACCCCTCCACCGACCATTCGGGGATATTTACTTTATAGATTGCAGGTTCTGTCTGCTCTGCACCGAGCATGAACTGCAGCCGGTTGCCGTCGACCACCGACACATCCACACCGGGCACCTTCTGTCCGTCGCGTGTGATAGTCAGAGAGCTTTTTGAAGCTATATCGATTTCATCCACATTTGGGAATGTGACTGTGACGAGCTGGAGCATTGATACCTCGCCCTCTTCAGGGTCGACGGTATAGCTCATGTCGTATGCCTGCGCAGCGGTCACTGTAAGTGCGGCTGCCGCGATTGCTGTAAAGAATTGTTTCATATAAAATGTGTTAGTTTTAGAGAGTGGTTTAATTTTTTTTCATTTATCCGGACAATGATGTCTGAGGGGTGGGTCATAAGCTGGGGCTGGGAGATAAGCAAAAGGCTGGCGCATGGCAATATTCGTCAGTTGCGGCAGGCGGCATTGATGCGACATCTCCCGGCAATACTGTCATTTCACGATCATGCGCACGGATTCCGCGCCATGGCGCGTGCCGACCCTTACTATATATAGTCCGCTTTCGAGCGGAGCCGACAGAGTCTCTGCCTCGGCCTCTGCCATACGGTCCAGACTCCATACACGCGCACCCGCAGTCGAGAACACCTCAGCCGTATACCGTTCGCCTGGCAGCAGCCCGGCCAGAAGAATGTCGCCGTTGCGGCCGCAGGCAATCCGCAGATTGCCTGACTCCACACCCGGCACTCCCGCCGGAGGCAGAATCTCACCCTTCAGCAATTCATCGGCATTCAGCACTTCGCCAGTCTGCGTATCAAGCACAAAGACCACCATCCGCAGATTGGAAGCGCCGGAAACCACATCCGGCAAGACTTCATCAAATTCCACCTCATACTCTTCTCCGGGCATCATCATGGCAGGCAGCGAACCTTCTATCCCTCCGAAAGCATTTTCCGAGGTCTGGCTCACATTCTCATAATGCATCAGTGCCGGTATGATTTTTGATGGCAGATAGTAATACGCTCCGTAGGTCGGGAAATTACACGTGTTCTGCTGCACATACTCAGGATTCGAAGGGTCATGAAAGTCGCCGGTCACCACACATCCCAGCCGATAGCGTCCATCTGAATTCTCTGTTTCAGCAGCCACTCTTACGCGCGCCACACCATGCATAATGCCCGGCTGCAGCTCATCTGCCGACACGACACTCACCCCGAACTCTGCGGGGAGATTGTAGCGGCCGGCAAAAGCCGAGGCATCAGAACCTGCGGTAGCCCCCACACGATCAAGCATCATCCACGGCACCGCATACCACTTCAGTTCGCTCCAATACGCTCCATTGGCCAGAGCGTCGTTGACGTGAGTATTTACCATAATAAGCGCATCGCCGAGTTCATCACGCAATCCGTCGATTGCCACCTCTGCCTGCGGACAGTTGACACACCACATTCCGGTGCCCTTGTCAACCATCACACGGCGTGCGAAAGCACTTATATACGTCTGTCCGACAATCGATCCCCCTATTGCGCGGAGGGCCGTCGGCTCATCGGGGGCCACCGTATAATTCACTGCGGGCCACACCTCTTCCGGCACATCGATTTCAAGACTGCGGCGCTCGCCGTCGCTCCACACCCCTTCGGCCGTCGCTTCAGCCCGGGCTGCGGAGCCGTCTGCCCCTGTAAAGCCGCATAAGAACGCGGCATCTTCGGCCGCAGCGCCATGCAGGGTCACATCAAGGGTCAGACATGGGGTATTCCCCACACTCCCCTGCCAACGCGGTGTGCCGTCGGCCACTTCAAGCCATCGGTCGAATCCTGTCAGCACACGCACATCCGAAAGAGCCAGCACATACCCACTCGTGGATGTGGCCGTGAATCTTATCGACACCTCGCGCCCTGCCACGGCGTCAAGGCTCACCATACGCAGACGCCAGGTGAAATCCTCCTGATCCACTTCGGCCAGAAGCACAGGGGCTCCACCGTCGGCAGGCACAGCCTCTACCCTGTAGCTTTCAGGAAATCCGCGATATGTGGAGAGCGCTTCCCAGCTGAGCCATTCCCCCGCGCCTGCCGTGCGGGCCGGCAGGGTGAGCGCAGCGGCGCAGGCCACATCCCTCTGTCCGACATATGTCGGACTCAGAGCCACATACCCCCTGTCGCCATAACGGTCGATACACCATCCGTCGGCCGTATATACACGCTTATAAACATTAGTCTCCGGAAGTTCGCCGTTAAGATTCGCCACCTCCACATCAGCCGGCCATTTGCCGCGCGAGAGGTCCAGGCGGTAGAGTGTCTCCACATCAGCTGCCGCCGCCGGAATTCCGGCGGCGATAGCCAATGCTGTCGATATGATATATTTAAAAGTCAGTGAGTTCATTTCACGATCACCTTATAGGAGCGGCCGTCAGCCACCACCACATAGATGCCGGGATTCACATCAGTCACGGCAGAAGAGCCTACCATATGGCCTTCGAGGTCATATACGCTCACCTCTGATGCATTCACCACTTCAATGCGCCCATCGCTGACGAGCACCAGAGCACCCTTCGGGTTGCCTGCCACCGACTGGATTGCAGCCTGAGTGCCGCCGTCGACCTTCACAAGGAAAGGATAGTACAATTTTTCACCAGTACCCGGATGCACCTCCGAAGCCACACCTCCGATAGTCTTGCCGTCGTAGGATGTGCGCGAGATACCCTCGACAGTGTATTCGCTCACGATCTCGTAGACATCAGCGACATGCTGCACGTCGTCTTTATCCATCACTTCGCCTGCACCGGTGAAAAGCAGGTCTGTGCCCACACCTGTGGAGAAGTATGACACTCCGGGTTCCATAATCCAGGTATCGGTAAGATAGTTATAGACACATCCCTCGGTGTAGACAGTACCCTGGCCGTCTTCAGTCACATTCTCCACATAGCTGCGCGAACCGTAGAGGTTGCCGTTGATGTCGCAATCGTGGAACCAACCGTCGAGACCTACTTCCGAATCCTTGTAACCGTTGATGTATACTTCATCAAAATACACCACTCTGGGATCGTTGGCGTCCTCGACCCATACCTGATACGTTGTGCCGTCTTCGCGCACATCAGTGCCGGCATAGTATTTCCCTTTGTAAATCCATGGTTCTGACTCGGTGACGATTTCATCAAACATCACAAACTTTCCGTCCTTGATCATGGCGTTGGTGTTGCTCTGCATTCCGCAGCATACCGAGCCGAGCACCACGCGGCCGTCGGGAGTCTGCTGGCGGGCGAAGAAGCCCTGATGGTTGGGCAGCGCGATGTCGGAGTAGCTTTTCAGCTCATAGGTGCCGTCATCCTGCAGAAACCACTGGCAGGGATAATAGCGGCCGCCGATTTCAGAAGAGGGATCATTGATGAAATGAGACCCGGCGATTACCTTCCCGTCGGGCGTAATTGCGATGGCCTCGTTGGTATTCATGGCGTAGGGATCCATCGGAAGGAGATTCCACTCCCCGTCGGCATAATATGCGGGGTGTGTCACGCCGTCGGCGAAGAGGATGGCGCCGACAACGATACCGTTGTCCGACACGTCGCGGGCGATAGTCCCTTTTGCCCGCAGATAAGAGGGGAGCGTGGGGTCGTCGGTCTCTTCTGTGATGTCTATCAGGTCATCGGGGCTTTCGGCTCTCCAGAGATAGGCCAGGCCGTTGTCGGGATCACTGATAGCGGCATACCGGCCGTTGTCGGCCAGACCATCCACCTCTCCGAGGTAGTCGAATACAAACACCTCGCTCTTCGCCATTGCTGCGGTCATCGAGCCTGCGGCCATAAGAGCCACAATAAGTAAAGATTTTTTCATTTGATATAGGTTAATATTATTGGTTTATAGAAATTTGATAGGCCGTACGGCAAATAATGGAATATCCAACACAATTACACTTTCAATTTGCTGTATTACTTACAAAAAAGCACCAAAGTAGTCACTCTTCTGCGATAATGAATATCAAATTTGCGTCGGTAAAGATAGTAATAAATTTTGAATATACAAAAAATCCCCGCAACATTTCGCCACGGGGATTAAATCTATGGGTTTCTTTAAATATTCAGAACACAAAGTCGAGATATATGCGCGACTCAGAGAATTTACGGGTATAGCTGCCCTCTATATCATCGGCGCCATTCATATTTATAGTCTTGCCGTAGAAGGTATTTACCCCCCAGCAGTAGGGAGAATATGAGGAGTTGGTCAGCTTGCCCGAACCCCAGCGTGTCTCGAAGCCAAGGCCGAACGTGCGCCATTGAATCTTGAATCCCCAGTCAAACATGTTGACGTAGCCGTATTCAGGAAGCACCTCGCTCTCGCATTCCGGCAACTCCGTCCCGTTTATAGGATTCACTCCATTTCCGGCATAGACACATTTGGCCGTATATAGGTTGAGGCCGAATGTAGGCTGATAATGGAAATAGAGGTTGAGGCGCAGCGAGGCGGCCGCGTTATCCATGAATGTCAGCGGAGCCACCGTCAGAGTCGGGCCGATGCCGAAAGCACCCACAAGCAGGCTCATATGGTTGAATGTGGCATAATTGGGATATTTGGCGCTCGCACCCCCGCCGTTGTCAGACGATGCGGTCATATCGCTGGTCCATCCGGAATAATTATTCACGCCGTTGAAGTTTCCTTCTGAAACCACCTTACGTGCGAACTTGTCGTACATTGCAAACTGCATGTCAAACCAGCGCACGTCAAACCCCAGCTTAAGCATACCGCCGATCGGCGACTTGCGCGGCCATAGATAGGATGTGCCCTTGCTGATGAACACTCCGAATTTCGCCGATTCGGCATTGTAGACATCCGAGGATGTCGAGGCTATCGAATACCCCACATTGAAGTAGCGCCCCGTGCGCCATACGGCATCGTGGATGCTGTCGGCGCGGAGTATGGCCAGACGGCTGTTGGCCAATGCGAGAGCGTTCTCGATCGAGTCAAGGCGACTTGCCGAGCTATAGTCATACTGCGCGTTGGCCAGGCCGGATCCGGCCAGACACATAAGCAGCGAAAGAAGTATCTTTTTCATTGTTCAGTCAGTTTTTCGGTCAGGTTCTGTTATTTTTTCTCCACGTATTTCAGATTGTAGTCAACTGAATTATCCAATGTCTCGGATACGCGCACCATTTCAATCAGACCCTCATAGTTGATATAATAGTCAAGGCCATAGCTGCGTGCAGTCCCGCTGAGTCCATCGTCGTCTTTAAACGCCGAAGTATTGATTGAATTCGGGAAGTGCGCCGGAGCATCGCCAAACCAACCCAAAGTCTGGAAGAAGCCCATCAGCGGCATCGTGGGGTCCCACTGGCCGTAACGGTTTTCCACAGAGCTGTATTCAAGTGTGCTGACGCCATAGAACGGTGAATTGATCTCCACGAGGTCGCCGTTGCTCCATTTCTGCACGTATTCTGCACCGTCTACCGTGATTTTGACGAGTTTCCGGCCATCATAATCAAATTCCACATTGTGCCCGGGAAGAGCCTTGGTTTCAACCCGGCTATCCACATACTCGCCGGTATTGTTGTCATAATAACTGCTGTAGGTTATCTTTTCCTCTCCCGAATATATCAGCGAACGGAGAAGTCCATCCTCGAAACTGAGGTTGTCCATACTGTTATGGATTTCGATATTTTCGATATTTTCACTTCGGCGATTGCTCTCATAATATTGAATCCATTTCACCGACGATACCACGTTGTCTGCCAGGTATTTGAACTGGAACCTCGATGTCGATTGATAATAACGTGACACTTCCGCCTCGAAAGGATTGCCGCTAACGTCGAAACTGATATCACAGAAGCCGTTATTGTACCCGTAGCCCGACATGACCTTGAGGTCAAGGGGATTCACAGTGGGGTTGTCAGAATTCCCATTTCCTTCATAGATAGTCTGGTCGATGTCCAGGCCATTGGAAGGATCTTCGGCCGTACAGGCAGTGCCTAACGTCATCAGGGCTGCCATACCGAAAGTAAGGTGTAGTATTCTCTTCATGCCTTATGCTTTGATTTAGTTAATATTATAAGTATCAGAGGCGTATATCGCGCCAGTTGTCGCCCATGTCGGACGGCGTGCTGACGGTAGGTGTCTGGCTCTTTTTGTTCTCGCGTATGGAGCACTGCTTCACGTTGCTGATGATATAGTCGCTCAGGTCGCCGAGAGTCACATCTCCCATCTCGCTCTGCAGCTTTTTGAGCAGGAAGTAGGTAAACATGCCGTGCCCCTCTTCGTTGTATGCGAACGCGGTCTCTTCGCCGGTGGCTGCGGTGAATACTACGAGGTTTCCTTTGGCCACCGTCTCTTTCGGGGCGATTGCCACGCCACGTGCGGACGCCATCATCTCACCCTCACGCTTTGAGCCGCTGAAGCAGGCGTCCATGAAGACGACAGTGCCGCGCGAGGGGATATTGCCCAGACGCTCATAGAGTGATGCGATGGAGTATCCGGTGGTGGAGTCGGCGCCATAGCCGTCCACAGGGAGCAGGAAGGCGTCGCGGGTGGCCTCGTCGGGCACGCCGTGGCCGGCATAGTATACGATGATGTTGATATTGCCCTCATATGCGTTGGATGTCTTTGCCAGAAGGTTGAGTCCGTAGCGCATATCGTTGAGCGATGCGTCCTTGATCAGAGTCACATTCTTTGAGGGGATGCCGAGTGTCTTTTTGAGATAAAGGGAGAATACTTCGGCGTCATTATTGGCGAAAGGCACCTTTGCCTCGCGCGTATAGTTCTCGTTGCCGATTATCAGACAGAATGTATTGTCGCGGTCAATGCCATCCATTACGGGGATGTTGAAGTCGAGTTCGGAGATGAATCCGGCTTCAGAGCCTTCGGAGGAAGCTGTCTCGGCCAAAGCAGGTGACGCCGGACGCTGGTTAAGGCCAAGCAGCGCAAGCACCTCGGGGTTACGCTCAAGCGGCGTGCGGATGAAAGGATTGCCGCCGGGCATACGCACGTTGTCGCTTTCCATCAGGTCGGCCAGACGATGATTCCCTTCAAAGGCGCCGGGAGCGAGTTCGGTCCATGTGCCGTTGAAATCAATCGTAGTGAGCGGGCGACACTCGAAGAAGGCTCCCGGTCCTACCACTACATCCGAATGGAATACCACACTGCTGATCTGGCAGCGCATGAAAGCGCCGTCTGCCACAGTGGTTGTAGTGGCGGGGAATACGAGTGAATCCTGCTTGAGCGAGGAGGTGAATGCACCCAGACCGATACGCTTGAGGCCTTCAGGGAGTGACAGACTTTTGATTGGGGTATTCTTAAATGAAAAATCGCCTATCTCGACAAGTGTGGAGGGGAGCATGAGTTCCAAAGGCTGCGCACGCTGAAACTCGGAGCCTACGGGCGAGAATGACTTGAATCCGATAGAAGTGACGCCTTCACCGATTTCGATACGATGGATTTTTTGCCATTTGCCATCCTTATACCAGGCTTCTCCCTGCGGCGCCGGCCAGTCGGGCATGTCGCCGGTCCCTGTGATATGGAGCACTCCCTCGGGGGTGACATCCCACTTGAGCGTGGATGTGAGTTTTTTAGGTTTTGCACCTAAAGCAAATGATACGACAATAGCCGTAGCAACAATTATAAAAAATCGTTTCATCACGTCAGGTTAATATATTTGATTTAGATAATATTTATTGTCAGTGGCATCAGGGGGCGCCGGCACATGTCAATTATATTCACCTGACATCCGACAGTGCGGCGGTGCCCCCGCATTCCCACAATGCAAAATTAACAAAAAAACACATTCAGCCAAAAAAAATTTAATGAATGTTTTATAAAATTTTGATGATACACAAAGTTTTTACTAACTTTGCAACATAGAATTCTCACGGCCTACACCGCCGTATGTATGCCATCAGCCATCAGCCACGTGTGGCCATAGGCTTCATCAGTAAGTGTTAAATCGGTTAAATTCGAACACTTACTCACCATGACACTGACTAACTTGATTTATTCACTTTTTCTGACTCTCCCCGACTAATGGCGTTATGAAACGACCAGACCACTACACTAATATTCACATGGCCGCCGCAGTGCTGGCCTTATCCACAGCCGTAAACATATCGGCTCAGGATGAACCCGGGCGCGATTATGCGTTCCGCCACACCGAGACTCCGGTCCGGATTGAATCCTATTCCGCCACCGCATATTCCGTCGGCATCCACAACATACACACGATGCGCGGCGATGTCATACGCTCGTTCGGCAAGGATACCGTGGCTGACTTCCGGCTGAGTCCGGCCGGCAACAATTTCTTCGCCATCAGCGCCGATAAGAAAGGTAAGCGTGAGGCCCGGCGCTTCGAGACTTTAACCACCGGTCCGCAAAGCCCGACCCGGAAATTTGACGACAAACGTCTCGGCACCCCACTGGCCGCCACATATACCCCGGATGCACGTCAGCTTGTAGTGGCCACCGACAAGGGGATAGTGATGCTCGACCCGAAAAAATTCAATGTCACCGACCGTATCGACCTGGTGCCGGTGCGCCCGCAGTCAATGACAATCAGCCCCAACGGATATTTTCTCGCACTTATAAGCGGTAAAGATGTGATGGTCTACAACTTCGAGGACAAGAAAATCCGCACCAGAATTGACGCCGAGGTCCCGGTGACCGACCTCGTGTTCAGCCCTGATGCATCATCAATGGCTCTGCTGACCGACGACGGTCTGCTTTCCGTATACGACACCCGCACCTTCGATGTGCGCACGATGGTGGATGACCTTGGCAGCGCTATGGCCTGCGATTTCAATGCCGACGGCAAGTATGTGGCAGTAGTCACATCCCCCTCTGATATCGAAATCATCAACCTGGTGCGCCCCTCTGACCGTCGCCACATCGAGGAACAGTCCGGTGGCGTGGCTGATCTGGTCTTTATACAGGATTCCTACGGACACCCCATACTGGTGCATGGGGCCACATCCGGTCTATACGCGCAGCGTATCAACGGACTGGAGCCCTATTTCAACCGCCTGGTAAGCGATGCCGTCGAGGAACGCATGTCGGAGTGGCTGAAGATGCAGCCCGGAGAGTCGATGGAGGATTATCAGCTACGTGTCAACGAGGAGTCGATGCGCCGCCAGCGCCGCCTGTTTGAAGACAGCATCTCTACCGACCTTGCGGGCGACCTGATTTCGATGTCGGAAATTACACTGGGCAATTACGACCGCCAGAACGGCCTGTTGGCGGTAGACTTCTCGAATATGCCGAAGATTTATCTGCCTGTGCCGGAGGCCGATGTGGCCGCCATTGGTTCGGCGGCCGACCTCAGCATCTCCGATGCGCAATACGGGGTGCTGCCTGATGATTCGTTTGAACTTGTCTACGCCCGCTTCCGCAACATCAAGGATGGCAAGACATTCATATACGATAATCTCGACCGCCGCCCGATGGATATGCTGAGAGGTGACACGGATTTCGTCTCGCTCGATGTGATTCGCCAGCAGCAGATGGAGGAAATCCGTCTGCAGGAGGTGAAACAGCAGGTAATGGCGGAAGCGAAGCGCAATAACGTGATTTCCGACCATACCAACATCACTGTAGATTCGCAGGTAGTGCCGGCCTACGATGCCGATGGCAATAAGATTCTGAATTATCTGGTGAAGTTCACGTATGAGGTGGATCCGGAGCTCTCTGCCGTGGAGGATTTCAAGCCGGGCAAATATACCATCGCCGAATCAGGCGCGGCCACTTCGATGCTGAATATTGTGCAGCAGGCATTCGAAGGGGATTTGGCGCAGCATCTTAAGGCGGGCAAGCGCCTGAATGTGAAGATTTCGGGCACAGCCGACGCCACTCCCATCATTCGCGGCATAGCCTACGACGGGGCTTTGGGAGAATTCGACGAGGAACCGGTGACTATCGACGGCCTGCTGACAACTCTGAGTGTCAACCGCTCCGAGGGAATCCGCACCAATGAGCAGCTCGCGTTCCTTCGTGCCGCCGCCGTGCGCGACCATCTCGACCGCAATGTCAAGACTCTGGCTGATATGGACACCCGCTATGACTATCATGTGGGAGTAAGCAAGGACAAGGGTTCGGAGTTCCGCCGCATAACTGCAGAGTTCACTTTTGTCGACGCTTTCTGAGCAACCGATAAGTATTTAGATTTGAACGATAGTATGTGAAAGGAACTCTTTTATAAAGCATGCGGCAAAAAGCCCCACTCCGCAGACTGTATAAATTTAATCTGACCACTTACATGACACCGACTTATCACATAAATCATACATGAATAAGATATTTCTCCCCATACTGACTCTCGGGTCGCTCGCGGCCTCATATGCCGCTTTGGAAGCCGCTTCGTCCGTAAGCGGCCTCGCTCAGGAAGTGCGGACAGCGGCTTCTGACCAGAATGCAGTGCCTGAGGATTCGGCGCTCCGGACTGATTCGGCGCTGACAGTTGATACGGTGTCTGTCCCCTCTGCTGCCGAACTGAAGGTCAAAGAGGCATCCGGACTGTATAAGACAGTGAAGTTCATGCTCTATGAGGGGGAACTGGAAAGCAACCTCTATCCGGCAGCCTTTGATGCCGACCGTGCGGCTATGGAAGCGCTGTCGCTGGCAGAATCAGACGAACAGCGGGAGAGGGCGGCAAGCATTTTGCTCGATCTTGATCCGCTTATGGCACAGGGTGCGGTGTATTATTCACAACAGTCCGACCGACAGCGTCAGTCGGACTTCGCGCGCGCTTGCATCGATGCCCGCAATCATCCGCTTATGGCCGGACGCCGGTTCGACCCTCTCCCCGGCCTGATGCCGCAACTGCTGTATTGCGCGGCATACGGAGCCACGGCTTCGGGCGACAGGGAAGCCTCCAGGCGTTATTTCCGTCTGTATCTTGACTCGGGTGATGCGTCGCAACGACAGAATGTGGTGAAGTATTACGGCCAGGCATGTCTGGCCACGGGCGATTTCCGCGAGGGACTCAAGGTGCTCTCCGAAGGGGCGGAGCAGTATCCTGCGGATATTCAGATTCTTACACTTGCTCTGCAGACATGTCTCGACGGGGGGCTGACCGACTCCATGCAGCCTCTTCTCGACAAGGCGCTCTCGCTCAGTCCGAATGACGAGAAACTTCTCAATCTTCAGGCTCAGCTACATGAGCGCAACGGGGAGTATGGCCAGGCGGTCGACATATTGCAGCGCCTGCTTGAGACGCATCCCAACAGTCTGGAGCTATACCGTTCTCTGGCCACATGCTATTATAATCTCGGAGCCTCACATTACAACTCTTCGATTATGGAGAGCGACGAGAAGGCAGCCATACGTCATCGCCGTCAGTCGAAAACGTATTTCAATTCTGCAGCCAAAGCGCTGGGCAATGTACTGGCCAACACGCCGTCGGACATGAAGTATCTCAAGGCGCTTGCACATACCTATGCCTCGCTGGGCGAAAAGGATAAGTTTGAGGAAGTCAATCGCCAGATACGGGCCTTCGGAGGCACCCCGGTAGCCTTCAATTCGATGCCGCAGATGTTAGGCGGAGCCACAGCGCCGTCAGAGAATGCCCCGGAGGCGCATAAAGATTATGTTCCATCGTTCGATGAGTTTGCAGCTCCTTACATCACCTCGGAATTGGGACAGTGGGCACATCGCGGTGAATTTGAGAAAATCGATGACTACCGCCGCCGTATGGCCGGCGGTGAGGCCGAAGAGAAATATAAGACTCTGCTCCTGCAGGCTGAGAAGGATTATCTCGACCGCTATGCGTCACAGTTGCTGATCACCGACATGCGGCTGCAACCTTATGATGCAGAGAATGAGACGTATCGCATCGACACCCCCTACGGCGAGACTGTAGTGAAGGTGCCGCTCAAGGGGCATGAGGCAGAGGCATTCAAAGCCGGATGGGAAACGGCTCAGATACGCGCCCCCCGCTATATGATACGCGACGGCAAGGTGGCTCTGGCTTCAGTCTCTTATGTGGTCGGCGGACGCAAGTATGAATATTCGGCGGCAGATGCGGCCGGGTATTCCACCCCCCGTGTGTATGTGGATATGGCCGGAATCCTCGGTGGGGATAATGAGACTTCCGGCGATGGGTCCGGCCCGGCAATAGGGATATTCAAGGATTCGGATGTGGATGTGAATATCCCTGTCACAGGACGCAAGGCCCCGGGTACTTTCGCTCTTGTGATTGCCAACGAGCGCTATGCGAAGGCCGACAATGTATACGGTGCTTTGCACGATGGCGATACTTTCGCCCGCTATTGCACATCGACCCTCGGCATACCACAAAATAATATCATAGCCGTCAATGATGCCACCGGCAATCAGGTGCGCGACGCACTCTCCACTCTGTCGCGCAAAGTCAAGGGGTATGGCCCGACGGCCGAAGTAATTGTGTTTTATGCCGGACATGGTCTGCCCGATGAGTCTAACGGCGAGGCGTATATGATGCCTGTGGATGCGAATCCGATGCTTCCCGCCACTCTTATCCCGATGGCAGAGATTTACTCGACCATTGGGGCGCTCCCTTCAGAGGCTACTTCTGTATTCGTGGATGCCTGCTTCAGTGGCACCGACCGCTCTGGCGAAATGATCAATAAAGCGCGAGGTGTGGTATTCGCCACTCGTCCGGCCACTCCCGAAGGCAATATGTTTGTGCTGACTGCGGCATCATCCAAGGAGACGGCGCTCCCATATAAGGAGAAGTATCACGGTCTGTTCACCTACTGGCTGCTTAAGAAGCTCCAGGAGTCGAAGGGCAACGCCTCGCTTAAGCAGATTGCGGAGTATGTGATTTCGAATGTGCGCAACACGGCCGAGAGTGTCAACGGCAAACCGCAGAACCCTACTGTCAGCACATCCGGGCGCATGGCCACTGAGTGGGACAGCAAGACCCTGAAGCCCTGAGACTAAACTCACCGTGACATACTACCCTTTTTTAGAATTAGAATCATATAAGCAAGTATTCGATATGTTGGTAAAAGCGATGATGCGCCTCGTGGCGCTTACAGTCTTTCTCTTGTCGCCTTTTTGGGGTGTCGTTTCTATGGCAAATGACATAAAGACCGTCGAGGGTGAATATACCTTCCTCGGAGATGGAACCAGCTCGCCTATGGAATGCAAACGCAGGGCAGCCGACGGCGCCCGTATCCAGGCGCTTAAGAATGAGTTCGGTGCGGTGCTGGGGCAGGATATCATGCAGACGGAGTCAGTCAGAGGCAACTCGGAGTCCTCGCATTTCCTGTCGCTGTCATATTCTGAAGTAAAGGGTGAATGGCTTGGGGATATCGGCGAACCGGAATATGAGATTTCGCTTGATGCCGATGCCCATCTTGTGGTGCGCTGCAAGGTGAAGGGGCGTGCTAAAGCTCTTAGCAACAAAGCTGCGGAGTTTGAGGCGCTCGTGCTGCGGAACGGCACCGAACAACGCAATGCCGACACCAATTTCCGCCACGGCGACCGGATGTATCTCTATTTTTCGGCGCCGACAAACGGATATCTGAGCGTATTTCTGGCTGATGAGCAGGACAATGTGTTTCAGATTCTACCCTATTCCACCGGAGATGTGCCTGAGGTGAAAACCCGCAAAGGATACGACTATATATTTTTCGACACTAAGCGCGGCAATGATTTCGGCAATGTCGATGAACTGATTATGACTGCCCCCGGAGGCGAGGAGTTCAATAAGGTTTATGTGGTGTTCTCTCCTGAGGCGTTCGCCGCTCCGGCGGTGAAGACAAAGTATGCCGGTGCGCCTCCGGTCATTGACCGGGAGAAGTTTACGGAATGGCTGGTGAAAGTGCGCCGCAATGATGAGCGTATGGGGGTAAAGTCGATGAATCTGATGATTGCCCCTTCCGGCAAAAAGACAGAGTCCATGCACTACTGACCCTCACGGTCCCATCCCCTCGGCTCGACTCCCCTCTTCCCCCCACTCGTCTCCCCCTCTTCGCTCCTCTCCTCGCTCCTCTCTTCTCCCCTATGTTTCAATCTGCCCCCAATCCCGACATTGTCTCTCTCTCTTCATCCGCATCCCTCTCTCCCGTTTTTTTGCGATGTCTACAGAGTTAGGCACGCAGCCCACCATGAATTCAAACCAACCCAAATCAATAACTTAACATCTATCTCATTATGAAGAAGATTATTATGATGCTGCTGGCTCTGGTGATGATCACACCTGTGGTATATGCCGATTCCAGCAAGACCCTCAAGAAGGAACTTGAGAAGGAGTATAAGAAGAAACTCAAGTCCTATCGGAAGGAGAAATGGAACGTAGTGGGAAGCCGCACTATGGAGGTGGCTCTTCTGAAGCACTACGAGAAGCTCAATGATGCCGCCGAGGATGCGCAGGAAATTGTGGGCATGTCGCGCACCAAGACCAAAAACAACGGCTATCAGGCCGCTTCCAACAATGCGATGATTTCTTACGCCTCACAGGCCGGTTCGGCTCTGAAGGGTCGCGCCATGACCGACATCTTCGCCGATGGCGCCAACACAGAGGCTGAGTTCGACCATTTCTTCTCTGCCTACGAGCGCCTTGTTGAAAAGGAGATTCGCGGCGAGATGCAGGAGAGCTTCGCTCTGATGCGCACTCTGCCCGACGGCACTTATGAGTTTGAGGTGTTCTATGTGGTGAGCGAGAGCAAGGCCGCGAAGGCCCGCCAGCGTGCCCTGGAGAATGCCATGAAGGACAGCGAGGTGGCCCAGAAATATGCCAAGGAGCTTTCGGGCTATGTCAACGAATCGTTCCCCAAGATGTAATCCACCGTCAGGCGGATCCATAAGCAAGCGTTCAAATTTAACCGATAGCAATTGAACGGAAATCTTTTATACAATCTGAGGTTTCTTTCTGCCGCTTCCGGCTTTGTCGCTGAGTCGAATATGTTTATATTCTCCTTCATTCCGCACCGGAATCGACTAAAAAACAGTCCCGCAGATTGCATAAATTAAATATTGCTGTCCGGTAAAAAAAGACAAAATCATATATTCTCTACAAATATAACAAGTTACACCTGTTTTACGAAAAAGGGCTTGTCATTTGAGGCGATGTGAAATTGGTAGCATTAAGCATCAAAAAGCCCTTAAAAGACATCTATACGAGTCTGTTTCATGCTGTATGAGATAAAGATAGTCCATTTCCTATCATGTCAAAGTTTTACCGGACAGCAATATAAATTAAATTTGAACACTTACTTACCATAAACAGGTTACAATACACCCTCTCCGGCCATCGCGGGCCGGAGAGGGTGCTTCTCTTTTTGCCTAATTACAGAAATCCCGCACATGGCATTCTCTAATCCGGAGAATAATGCGCGGGCGAAAGCGAGACTCTGCGGGCCACTCTCTTCCTGTGAAGGGATGGGGCCCGCAGAGTCGGTGTGTCGTGGATACGCGCAATGGAATCAGTGGCAGTGCTTCTTGCAGCCGAAGCATGAACTGCCGTCGAAGCAGTGCGTGCAGACTTTTTCTTTGGGAAGCCCGATTGACCGGATGAGCGTCTCTATGGGGTTGAATTTAAGAGTGGTCAGGCCGAAACGCTCGCGTATTTTCTCTACAAGAGTATTGTATTCGGGCGAGCCTGTGGTTGCATATCGGTCAAGATTCTTGTTGGGGTCACCCTCAAGCTCGCCGATGATGCGGCGTGTGAGCAGCTCCATGTCGCTCTTCGAAGAGGTGAAGCCGATGTATCGGCAACCGTAGATAAGTGGCGGACATGCTATGCGCATATGCACTTCGCTGGCACCTTTGTTGAAGAAGTCGGATACGTTGTCGTTGAGCTGTGTGCCGCGCACGATGGAGTCGTCGCAGAAGAGCACCCTTTTCCCGCGCAGCATCGCACTGTTGGGCACGAGCTTCATCTTGGCCACGAGATTGCGCGTAGACTGTTCGCTCGGGGTGAAACTTCGAGGCCATGTCGGGGTGTATTTGGAGATGCAACGGTGATATGGCACTTTGTGTCCGGCCGCATAGCCCAGAGCCATTCCCACACCGGAGTCAGGTATGCCGCAGGCGCAGTCAACATCTGTATCGTCGGTGCATCCCATTTCATATCCGGAGCTGAAGCGAGCCTCTTCCACGTTGCGTCCTTCGTAGGTGGATGTCGGGAAACCGTAGTATACCCACAGGAATGAACATACCTGCATATCCTCCCCCGGCTCACGCAGTGTCACGGCCTCTTCGGCATCGAATCGCACAATCTCCCCCGGGCCGAGATCGCGCACCAGTTCGTAGCCGAGGTTTGCGAATGCCGTGCTTTCGGAAGCGGCACACCATGCTCCCTCCTTATGACCGAGCACAAGCGGAGTGCGCCCCAGACGGTCGCGCACGGCCAGAATGCCGTCTTCAGTCAGGATAAGCAGGGTGCATGACCCCTTGATGCGGTCAAACATGAGTTCGATACCCTCTTCAAAGGTCTTCCCCTCGTTGATGAGCAGAGCCACAAGTTCGGTCTGGTTGGTGAGTCCCTGCGAGAGTTCGCCGAAGTGCACCCCTTTTGCGAGGAGTTCCTTCTCAAGTTCGGCCATATTCTCGATATGGGCCACGGTGACGATGGCGAATTTACCGAGATGAGAATTGATTACGATAGGCTGCGGATCAGTATCAGAGATAACCCCGATGCCCGAAGAGCCTGCGAACTTGGGCAGTTCATTTTCGAACTTGGTGCGGAAATAAGAACTTTCCAGACTGTGGATTGAGCGGCAGAAGCGCTCTTCCTCACGGTCGTAAGTGGCCATGCCGGCGCGGCGTGTGCCAAGATGTGAATGATAGTCAACACCGTAGAAAAGGTCTGTACGGCATTTTTCGCGGGCGGCTACGCCCATTATACCTCCCATAGCTGTCTGATTAGTTTGGAGATTTCTTTTTTACCTGTCGGCCGGCGCACTCTGCTCCGCGCAGGTCGCCGGCGATGACTCGCCGGGCTTGAGCGGCGCGGCAGGCAGGATACACTGGCCTTTTAAAGATGCAAAATTACACAAAAAAACGCAATCCCTACATATGGGACTGCGCTTTTTTATGATGTTGCAATGCGATTGAGTGTTGCTTGAGTGTCACACTTACACTCTCTATCTCTATCACTCACCGCAATGCCATGTGCCGTCACGGCGCTTTAGAAATTCTGGAGCACGAGTGTCTGACGCGGCTCGAGGGTGAGGGTATCGGCGATTTCCACATCTTCGCCCCCCAACGAACGGTGCATCTTGCTTCCGGCAGGAAGTATCTCGGCATAGCGTGCCATGTCGAGTTCAAGCGGCTCGTCGGTGCCGTTGATCATCACCACTACCTGATTGTCGCCCAGACGGCGCTCATAGACATAAGCCTTGTTGATGGGCATGAAGTGGCGCAGTGTCCCTTTGGCGATCACATCGTTGGCCTTGTCGCGACGCCATTTGAGCAGCGAGGAAAGATAATCCCAGGCCTCGTTCTGCAGAGGGGTGCGTCCTTCGGCAGTGAAGGCGTCGACGGTGTCGCCCTCGAATCCGCCGGGGAAGTCGAGGCGGATATATCCGTCGCTCCCCTCTTTGCTTCCGTTCATCAGCAGTTCGGTGCCGTAATAGAGTTGTGGTATGCCGCGCGATGTGAGCAGGAAGGTGATGGCCTGACGCCACACATCGAGGTTTTCCGGCTCTTTGAGCAGGAAGCGGTCGGTGTCGTGGTTGTCGAGGAAGGTGAGAATCTTCTGCGGGTCGGGGAATAGGAAGTCGAGCGAGAGATGGTCGTAAAGTCCGTTAAGCCCGGACCAGGGGGTGGTAGGCTCATCGAAGTATTTATGCCCCTGGGTGACAAGTCTGAAATCCATCACACTTGGCAGACGCGGGTCTTGGGGATTGATTTTATTCCCTTTCTGCCAGAAAGCCGAGCTTGCCTCGTTGTCGTACCAGCATTCACCCACGATGTTGAAGTTGGGGTATTCCTCCATCACCGCATCGATCCATGATGCCATTCCGTCGGCATCGGCATATGGGTATGTATCCATGCGGATACCGTTTATGCCGCTGCTTTCCACCCACCATATACTGTTCTGTATCAGATAACGCATCAGATGGGGATTGCGCTGGTTGAGGTCGGGCATACTTTTCACAAACCAACCGTTGACAGTGGCGTCTTTGTCATAGTCTGACACGTATGGATCATGCACGGTGCTAAGACGGAAGTTGGTCATCACGTCTCCTTCGGGGTGATTGAACCAGTCTTTGGAGGGGAGATTCTTGAGCCAGGGATGATTAAGCCCGGAGTGGTTGAAAATCATGTCCATCACCACTTTCATACCGCGCTTGTTGGCCTCGGCGATAAGGAGATTCCACTCGTCGTTGGTGCCGAAGCGGGGATCTACGCGATAATAGTCGGTGGTGGCATATCCATGGTACGAACCTCCCGGCATATCATTCTCAAGCACCGGGCATACCCATATTGCGGTGACTCCGAGGTCCTGGAGATAGTCAAGATGGTCGATAATGCCTTGTATGTTGCCGCCGTGACGCGCATTGGGGTTCTTGCGGTCGGGCTGAGCTTTATATTCGAGTCCGGCATAGGGGTCGGCGGCTGCGGCTTTTCCCTGGGCGAATCGGTCGGGCATAAGGAGATACAGCACATCTGCAGCTGTGAATCCTTCATGCTCTTCGCCCCTCTTGGCACGGGCACGCAGACTGTAGTCTACAGTCTGCCGCTTCCCATTGAGAGAGAATGTGATTGGCATATCGCCGGGATTGGCGTTGTCGTCGATTTTAAGATACAGGATTTTGTAGTCGGGGCTGTCAAGTCTCACATCCTTAAGCACCGATACACCGGGATATGACGTCTGCACCGTGGCATCCGCCACACCCAGACCGCTCACCATAAGCTGAAGCGTATCGTTGCGCATACCGGTCCACCAGTAAGGGGGCTCGACTTTCTCTACAATCCGGGGCATAGTTGCCGTGGCTGCGGCGGCAGCCAATAAGATAGAAGCTAACATGTAAGATTTTAAGGGATTATAATTTTGTTAAGTAAGTGTTCTGATTTAACCGATAGTAATTGAAATGGAATCTTTTATACAATCTGCGGCTTCTTTTCTGCCGCTTCCGGCTTGTCGCTCAGTCGAATATGTTTATATTCTCCTTCACTCCGCACCGGAATCGACTAAAAAACAAGCCCGCATATTGTATAAATTAAATTTGAACACTTACTTACGGTTTTTGCCTGATGACTCCGACATCTGCGCTGCGACGGTTTAGGAATCTGCGGCGGGATACTTATTTCTACTGACATCCTCTCCGAAGGTCAGTGCGCCAGTCTTCCGGCATCACACGCGGCCGATGCAGAAGGCCTCAGCGTCCCATTAATTATATCAGGCGGGCCGATGCCGCGCTGATGCGGCGCATGGCCTCACGGATATTGTCGTCGCTGGTGGCATAGCTGAGCCGGAGGTAGCCTGGAGCGCAGAATGCCTCGCCGTCCACACAAGCCACGTGTGCCTCTTCAAGAAGATACATCACGTAGTCGGCCACTTTCTCAATGCGGCGACCGTCGGGCATTGTCTTCCCCACATAGCTGCTGACTTTCGGGAAAAGGTAGAAGGCTCCTTCGGGACGGTTGACCTCCCATCCGGGTATCTTTGAAGCCAGGTCGACAATCAGGTCGCGACGGCGCTCGAATGCCATCCGCATATCGGCCACACACTGCTGACTCCCCGTATATGCGGCCTCTGCGGCTTTCTGGGCTATCGAGGATGCACCGCTGGTGTACTGTCCCTGCAGCTTGGTCACAGCCTTTGCGATGGGTAGCGGAGCGGCGAGATAGCCTATGCGCCATCCCGTCATGGCGTAGGCTTTTGACACGCCATTGACGATTATCACGCGGTCGCGCACTTCCTCGAATTCAGAGATGCTGTGCACTTTGTCGATGAAGTTTATGTGCTCGTAGATTTCATCGGCAAGAATAAGTATGCCGGGATGGCGTCCGAGCACTTCGGCCAGTCCGCGCAGTTCCTCACGGCTGTAGATCGAGCCTGTGGGGTTGGATGGAGAGTTGAGCATCACCATGCGGGTGCGCTCTGTGATGGCGGCCTCAAGCTGGGCGGGGGTGATTTTGAAGTTGTTCTCGATGCCTGCGGGGATTTCCACGGTGACCCCCTCCGCGAGTTTCACCATCTCCACATAGCTCACCCATGCCGGTGTGGGGATTATCACTTCGTCGCCGGGGTTGACGGTGGCCAAAAGGGCGTTGCATAGTTCCTGTTTCGCACCGTTGCCCACCACAATCTGCTCGGGAGTGAAATGTATGCCGTTCTCACGGTCGAGCTTCTCGCAGATGGCCTTGCGCAGCGAGGGATAACCGGCTACTGCGGTGTAGCGTGAGAAATTAGCATCGATTGCGGCCTTGGCAGCCTCCTTGATATGGGAGGGTGTGTCGAAGTCGGGTTCTCCGACCGACATGTTGATCACATCGACTCCCTGCGCCTTGAGTTCGGCGCTCTTCTGCGACATGGCAAGTGTGGCCGAGACGGCCAGTTTCTGTATTCGTTCTGAAATAAAGTCCATATATGGTTGTGTTTTTAATGGTTGACGCTTTAATTCAATCCGTTGCCCGCCATTGCCACGGTCCGGGATGTAGGGCAGCGCCGAAGTTTTTTTAATTTCTTATTCCTTTAATTTTGCGAAGATAGGAATTTATTTTAATTTTGTGGTTATTATCGGCCAATTTCATATGTATGGGCCGTCTATTTTATTGAAAGATGTGATATGTACACCATTTTCCACCGTTCTTCGCGCCGTCTGTCCTCTCTGGGGCTCGCGCTGACGTTAATGCTCCTTATAGTGACAGGATGCTCTAAATCCAATGTAGATGATTCGCTTCAACTGCTGTCTACTGTGCCGGCTGATGCCGGAATGGTGAGCGTAATCAATCTCGATGTGCTCGTAAGGCAGAGCGGAGGCAATGTCTCCGACGGTTCTCTGCAGCAGGCAGATGCGCTCAACAGTATGGCGGCACAGTATCTGAAGGGGCACGATCTGGAAGTGGCCAAATGGCTCCTCTCCCCGGGATCGGGTGTGGAATGCTCCTCGGCCGTGCTGTTCTATTATAAAAACCGCCCTTATCTCTATGCTTTGATTGCCGATGAGTCCGCTCTGCGCGCCGGCATCGACAGACTCTGGCCCGGCGAATGGCAGACTTCAGGCAAGACAAGCCATAAGGAGCAGGTGGCGATCCGCGACGGCCGCGTTCTGCTGCTCCCGGACTTTGACGCGTCTCTGGCCGAGACTTTCGCAAATCTTTCGGAGCCGTCGAGCTTCCGCAGCAATCCATATGCGGAGACTCTGGCCAAGAGCACCGACGCGCTCTCTTTGTGGAGCACTCTCGATGCCTTGTGGACAGACTCCGGCCTCTCGTTCTCCGACCTGACTCTGGCCCGAATGGCAATGAACATGGCGTTCAAGAATCCGAAATATCTCACGGCTTCGGCCAATATATCGGAGGGAGGGCTCAGCACTTCGGTCAATGTACTCGACACCGACCTGCGTCCGGCCCGCTGCGAACTGGCACTCAGCAGACTCGACACGAAACTGATATCGGCATTCGGCGGCAACGCCAACTGTGTGATTGCAATAGCCGTATCGCAGAAGCTGGTGAAACAGCTTGTGCAGCTTGGTTCTTCTTTCGGCGGTCAGCTCCCGCCGGCATTCTCATCGGCAATCGAATCGCTCGACGGCACTGTGGCTATCGCCTCTTCGGCCGAAATCGACCGAATCAAGAATGAGTCCGACAGACTCCCCGGATTCAAATGCGCCATCCAGACCAACGGAAAGAATAACGCCGCTCTGCTCCAGACTCTCGAGGCTATTATGGGGAAGGCCGAAATCAATGGAAATACCTTCACATTCGGCAACGATGCATATGGCAACGGCATCGCTCCAGTGGCCGAAGTGGCCAAAACTTTCGACGGAGCATGGCTCGGCCTGGCCACAATGATGCCTATGGCCGACGGCAAGGGGAAGGAATGCCTGTATATCACTCTGCTCCCGGCCGACAACAGCCTGCGGATGAATCTGAAATTTGTGATAAAGTAATCGTCAGTCAAATCCCGTCGTGAATCCAAAATCCAACGATTACCGTCTGCGCTCGATCGAGCTTGACGACATGCTGCCGGAAGTGTTTGTCAATGAGTCGATACCTCATTCGGAGGTATGGCTCACCCATCTGCGCTTCGAACGCGGACGCCATTATCTTATCGAGGCACCTTCGGGGGGAGGCAAGTCATCGCTTATGGCATATATATTCGGCAGCCGATGCGATTATAAGGGGATTCTGCGCTTCAACAACCGCGATGCCCGCGAACTCCATCCCGACAGCTGGCAATTGCTGAGGCGCCGTCATCTGGCATATCTGCCTCAGGAACTCGACCTATTCCCCGAACTGACAGCCATCGAGAATATCCGGCTGAAGAACGACCTGACGGGACACGTGCCCGAGAGCCGCATCGATGAATGGCTCGAACGCCTCGGCATAGCCTCGCGCCGCGAATCGCCGGCCGGACGGATGTCAATCGGACAGCAGCAGCGTCTGGCCATAGTCAGGGCGCTATGCATGCCATTTGATTTCATTATGCTCGACGAGCCGGTGAGTCACCTCGACTCGACCAACAATCGCATCGCCGCCGAGATAATAGCCGAAGAGGCCACCCGCCAGGGTGCCGGAGTGATATCCACGAGCGTGGGCAATCCACTGCTGCTGCATTCGGCAATCAATGTAAGACTCTGATATCATGAATCTCGTATTCAAGCTTTTACGCAAAAACACCTCACCGACGCGCCTGGCCGGATTTCTGGTGAGCAATCTCATCGGACTGGCCATCATCGGGGCCGGGCTGCAGTTCTATCTCGATGCCCGCTCGATATGGCAGCGCGATGATTCATTTCTGAAGTCCGACTATCTTGCCATCAATAAAATAATCGATGCCTCGCATATTATGGGAGGAGCATCCGCCGAGTTCTCACCTGCAGAAATCGACGACCTGCGCCGTCAGCCCTGGGTGAAGCGAGTGGGGGCCTTCTCGCGGGCGGCTTTCGGTGTGCACGCGGCTGTGGCTCTCGACGCGGCCGATGGAGCGGGCGATGCACGACGCTCCATGAGCACGGCAATGTTCTTCGAAGCTGTCCCGGAGGGATTTCTCGATGTGGCCGACGGACAGTTCACATGGCATGAGGGGGACACCGATGTGCCGATGATTATCTCGAAAGATTATCTGGCCCTGTATAATTTCGGATTCGCCAATTCGGCGGGACTCCCGAAGCTCTCCGAGTCTCTGATCAGCGGCATTCCGCTGCACCTCGACCTGATCTCGGAGGACGGCACACGTCGTAGGCGTCTGACAGGACATGTGGCCGGGTATTCCAACCGATTCAATACAATTCTGGTGCCCGAAAATTTTCTACGGCATATGAATGCCACGCTGGGGGGCATCGATGCCCCACCGGCTCCATCACGCCTTATCGTGGATGTCAGTTCACCCGGCGACACGGCGATAGCTCCATATCTGAAATCAAATGGGTGGGAAGTGGCCGGCGACAAGTCGGCCGCATCGGCCACGTATATGCTTAAAGTGGTGAGCGGCATCGTCATAGCCATCGGAAGCGTGATAACGATTCTGTCAGTGCTCATCCTTCTGCTCAGCATGTCGCTGCTGATGGAGAAGAACCGCCGCCAGCTCCACTCGCTGCTGATGCTTGGATATAAAATCAAGGTTGTGGCCCGCCCCTACTGGCGCATCACGGCCATCATGAGTCTGATGGCGGGAGTGCTGGCGTTCGTGGCCGTGTTGCTTCTACGGCTCTACTATCTTCAGCCACTTCGCGGCATGGGCGCCTCTCCATCCGGCCTTTGGGCCACAGGCGGGCTGCTTCTGCTGCTCACTCTTACAGTGATACTGCTCAACTGCGCCTCCATCACACGCCGAGTGAGCAGTGCCTGGCGCTGACCGGAAAACTGTGGATGACAAGTTGATATCCGCACATGCCGCCGTCATCCCGCAGCGGCATCATACCCCCGGGGCACGAATGGAGATGCCACACACGTTTTGTGATTATAAAGAAGTAAGTGTTCAAATTTAACCGATAGTAATTGAAAGAGAATCTTTTATACAATCTGCGGCTTCTTTTTTGCCGCTTCCGGCTTGTCGCTCAGTCGAATATGTTTATATTCTCCTTCACTCCACACCGGAATCGACTAAAAAACAGTCCCGCATATTGTATAACTTAAATTTGAACACTTACTTAAGAATTTCTTGCCGAAATATTAGGGGAAATTCGATTTTTTTCGCTACTTTTGCAGTGACTTTCCTATCGGGTGCGATCAATAAGCGTCAGCACCTCCACTAAATAACTGATTTACACCTCATTGGTGTGAGTCAGCCATTATAGCGCCCAAATTGGCCGCCGGGTCCTGCACAATCCCGGCAACCACCTCGGGAGATAGGAAGCCGCCACTTCGGGAGAATCAAATCATCCCGACACTCATATACCCAACCCAACCAGAGAAACTCACTACTCAGATGACCGATTGCGTCTCTCACCGGCTCCGGAGTCACTCCCGGCAAGCCCGATGCGCTCCCCACGCTCCTTTTGAAGCTGTTGGCGCGCACCGGGCCGGCCTTGTCGTGTGTACTGACCTGAGCCATACGCGACATAGCGGCAGAGCCACATCAGCCTAAATGGAGTGTCCCCGCCGCCAACGCGGGCGACACTGCAATCACCTGATTTCTGGAACGGAACTAACCCAAATGAGAGAGAATAAACAACAATAATTAACAATGTAGAACTAAATTAATTCCTGCATGAAAAACTACAGTTTTCATCTGAATCGGAAATTCTGGGTCACTGTCGCTATGGTGATGGTCCTGGCGTTTCCTGCTTTAGCTCAAAAGATTACCGTTCGAGGTACGGTCATCGATGAGTATGGCGACCCGCTGATTGGCGCCACAATCATGCAAAAAGGCACCTCCAACGGTACTGCCGCCGACATCGACGGCAACTTCGAGCTGAACGTTGACCCCAACGCTACGCTCGTGGTAAGCTACGTGGGCTACGACCCGATGGACGTTCAAGTCAACGGACGCACCCACATCAACATCGAGATGAAGGAGAACGCTACCACTCTCGGTGAAACCGTGGTCATCGGCTACGGTTCGGTGAAGAAAGCGGACGCTACAGGTTCGGTGGCCGTGATTACTCCCGACGACGTCGATGCCGGTATCTCAACCTCCGCCCAGGACCTCCTGGTCGGCGCAAGCCCCGGTGTAGTTGTCACGACTTCCGGCGGTGACCCCTCGGGCAACGCCAACATCCGTATCCGCGGCGGTTCCTCCCTGTCGGCTTCCAACAACCCGCTGATCGTAATCGACGGTGTGCCCCAGAGCAACCAGGACAACGCCGGCGGCACCAATGCCCTGACGATGCTCAACCCGCAGAACATCGAGTCGATGACAATCCTTAAGGACGCTTCGGCTACAGCCATCTACGGTTCGCGCGCATCCAACGGTGTGATCATCATCACCACCAAGAAGGGTCAGAGCGGTCGCCCGCAGGTCAACTTCGCAGCCAACTTCCACGTCAACAGCGCCCGCAAGACTATGAAGATGATGAATTCTTCGGAGTATGTAGGCATTATCGAAAAGTATGGCAATGACCGCGCAAAGCAGTTCCTCTATGAGAATCCCCTCCCCAACACTGTGGCTGAACCCGGCACTGCAAAGAATCTTTACGACACAGACTGGCAGAAGGAAGTGCTCCGCACCGCATTCTCTCAGGACTACTCGCTGAGCGTAGGCGGCACAGCAGGGTTCCTCCCCTATCGCGTCAACGCTTCTTTCACCGACAACCAGGGTATCATCAAGACCTCGTCGATGCAGCGCACCACTGTGGGCTTCAACCTCAACCCCTCATTCCTTGACGACCACCTGACTGTAAGCCTTAACGCACAGGGTTCATACGTGCGCACCGGCAATGCGGCAGGCGTAATAGGCAATGCGGTGGGCCTGGCTCCGGTTTACCCCGTATACAAGACCTACAACATGGCCAACGCCGCAATGCCCCAGATGTATAACGGCTACTTCAACATCATCCGCACTACAGGCGACCCGGAGTCCAACGGTTCGGAGAACCCCGTGCAGCTGCTCAACGACCAGAAGACCATCGGCAAGACTCTCAACTCTACCGGCAACATCCAGATCGACTATTCACTCCACTGCCTCCCGGAGCTCCACTTCAACCTCAACATGGGTTATCAGGTATCGAAAAATACCTCAAACACTGTGGTTGAACCCAACTCTATCATGGCATGGCGCAGCAACTATCAGGACGGTGCAGGCACAAAATACGACTGGTATGAGCTGCAGCGCAACACCAACCTCTCTTTCTTCATCAACTATAAGAAGGAATTCGAGGCAGCCAAATCCAACCTTGACGTGACTCTCGGTTACGACTGGCAGCGCATGGACTATCAGGGACACTCTCAGACTCTGATCAATACTCTCGGCTTCAACAAGGATTGGGCTTCAATCTACGCCGGCGGCGTATACAGCCTCATCCAGGACCCCGCCACTCAGGACCACATCGGCAAGCCCTATAATGACGCTCCCGAATCACGCTGGGCACAGATCAACCAGCTCGTGTCGTTCTTCGGCCGTATCAACTATATCTTCGACGATACCTACCTCCTCACTTTCACTCTCCGTGACGACGGCTCTTCCCGCTTCGCAAAGAACAACCGCTGGGGTCTCTTCCCCGCCCTTGCTCTCGGCTGGAAAATCAACAATATGAAATTCATGGAGCCCAGCAACGGCTGGCTCAACGAGTTCAAGCTCCGCCTCGGCTGGGGTGAGACAGGCCAGCAGGACCTCGCAGGCATGTTCTTCCCCTATCTGCCTATCTACGTCGACTCTTACAACAACGGCTTCCACTATCTCGATCCCAACGGTTCGGGCAACTGGATCAACCCCCTCTATCCGCAGAGCTACAACCCCGACCTGAAGTGGGAGACCACTACTACATGGAACGTGGGTGTCGACATGGGTGTGCTCAACAACCGCATCACTCTTGCAGCCGACTGGTATCTGCGTAAGACTACCGACCTGCTCTCTTACGTGCCGACTGCAGCAGCCAACACTGCCAACTACCAGTGGCGCAACATCGGCTCGATGGAGAACATCGGTGTCGAGGTGACCGTAGGCGCCAAGCCTGTCGTGACTCCCGACTTCACATGGAACACAAGCCTGAACGTAAGCTGGAACAAGAACAAGATCACCGAGCTTCAGGGCGACGGCGCATCTTCGCGTACCCAGGCTATCGGTCTGCCCGGCTACGGCGGCGCAGGTCTGGCATGGCACATCGTAGGCCAGCCTGCCTACACTTTCATGGTGTATGAGCAGGTATATGACTCCAACGGCGACCCGATCGAGAACCAGTATGTCGACCAGAACGCCGACGGCGTAATCAACGAGTCTGACCTCATCATGTACCACTCGAAGGATCCGAAGGTGACCATGACCTGGAACAACAACTTCTCATGGAAAGACTGGGATCTCGGCATCTCTCTGCGTGCCAACCTCGGCAACTACGTCTACAACGACCTGAAGTACGCCAACTCTCGTATCTACAACGTATCTGCCGCTCAGTATCAGCTGGGCAACCTGATGGCCGACACCTATCTCTTCAAGAATGCCGCCAGCGCCACTCTGCTTCCGCTGTCGAGCTACTTCGTAGAGAACGCATCATTCCTGCGTTGCGACAACATCACTCTGGGCTACACATTCCGCAATCTTATCGGCGGCAACCTCAACCTGCGTCTCTTCGCGGCCGTGCAGAATCCCTTCGTGATCACCACATTCTCCGGTATCGACCCCGAGGACTTCGGCGGTGTCCAGAGCGACCCGTATCCGCGTCCCATCACTACCACTCTCGGTATCGTGGCTACATTCTAATCCTTATTCCAACTGAATCGATTTCAATATGAAAGCAATCAATAAGATTTTCTTGAGTGTCGGTATCGCGGCCGGCTCACTGGGTCTTTCCTCCTGCGTGGGCGACCTTGACCTGGAGCCGCGCGACCCCAGCGAAATCACCAACGTGTCCAATGACATGGACCGTGTCTTCGCCGACATATTCCTCCAGTTCTCCACATACGGTGCCAACGGCAATAGCCCCGTATCGGGCTTCGACCCTGGTATGGCCTCTTTCCAGCGCGCTCTCTTCATCGCCGAAGAGATGCCCACCGACGAGGCATGCTGGCTCTGGGACCCCTCTTCGTTCGGCACCCTCAACTATGGTCAGGTCGTACCTACGCTCGACTGCGTTTATGGTTTCTATTCGCGTCTGATGATCAACATCACGCTCTGCAACCAGTTTATCCAGAGCGTCGACGACGGCACGTTCAATATCACTGACGAAAACCGCAAGAAAGCCGAGAACTATCGCCGTCAGGCTAAGATCCTCTGGGGCGCATGCTATTACTACATGCTCTCTTTCTACGATAAGATTCCATATATCGACGAGACTGTGTCTGTGGGCGACGTGCCCCAGCAGCTCCCCCGCGCCGAGGTCTACGCCCGCGTCACCAGCGCTCTTGAGGAGGTGGTGGCAGCCTATCAGGAAGACCCCACTTACGCCACTCCCATATATGGCTATGTAGGTCTGGATGCGGCTGAGTCAATCCTCGCCAAAATCTACCTCAATGCAGAGGTATTCTCTGGCACTGCCGCCTACGACAAGTGCTACACTCACTCCAAGAACGTCATCGACCGTCTCGGCCACGGCGGATACTATGGCAACGGTCTTGCCCGCAGCTATAGCTCACTGTTCGGCTACAACAACGACAAGTATGTGCTCGGCAATGGCGGCGATACTACCGAAATCATCTGGACTCTGGCCCAGGATAAAGTGCACCTCACTTCATGGTCGGGCGCCACATTCCTCATTGCAGGATGGCTCGGCACCAACGGCGTGCAGGTGACAATGTACAAGCCCACCACCAACCAGGCACTCGACAATGTCGTGGAGGAACAGGCTGACGGCACAAGCATCATCTACAAGTACTACGCCGACCAGGCCGACTACGATTCAGCCCTCGCCAAGTACAACAGCAGCGAGACTAAAGACTGGATGAAGCAGGTGTCGGAGGTAATCAACGACACTCCCTGGTCGTTCGATCCCTCGACGACCGGCCATATCTCGATGCAGTGGTTCAATGCCGGCGACGGCTGGAAGTGTATGGTGGCCCGCAAATCGTTTGTCCGCAAGTTCGACTGGAACGATGTGACAATGACTCAGAGCGACGACCTCCGTACAGCCAACTGGCAGACTGCCGCCCACGGCTTCAGTGTGGAGAATGTCTCTCTCGTAGGCGATGACTGGGGCAACAACGGCTACATCACTCCCAAGTACACCAACTGGGCCTACAACGATGACGGCTCTATCGACATCGCAGGAAGCCCCGAACCTACGGCTACCGTAGGCGGCGACTACGCTGTGATCCGTCTGGCCGAAATCTATCTGACTGCAGCAGAGGCTATCCTCCAGGGTGGCGGCGGCTCTCAGGCAGAGGCTCTTCAGTATGTCAACTACATCCGTGCACGCGCCTATGGCGATGCCCCCGGCGACAACTCTCACGCCTGGACCTCTCTCTCAATGCAGGACCTGCGCGACGAGCGCTGCCGCGAGCTCTATCAGGAGAACGTGCGCCGCACCGACCTCATCCGCTGGAACCAGTGGTGCACCGGCTACACATGGGAATGGAAGGGGGGTATCCAGAACGGTACCAACCTCGCAGAGCACACCAAGCTCTACCCCATCCCCTCGCGCGTAATCAGCGCATCCAACTTCGAGCAGACTACCGGTTATTAATCTTAACTTAAAGCTGACTGAACAAAATGAAAAAATTCGCAATCATAGGGGCTCTGGTCGCCGTGGCTCTCTCTTTCACTTCCTGCAAGCAGGAGGAGGATCCCCAGTACCACGCTCCAACAACCTTCACTATCAACGAGCCGGCTCTTAAGGACCAGGCATTCCGCACTGCCTCCGATATGACCGACACTGAGACTTTCAATCTCTTCTGCTCGCAGCCCGACTACGGTTATGCCGCTGTCTGCAACTATTCGGCACTCGTATCGCTCGACCCTAAGGCACCCGAAGACCAGTGGCTCGCTCTTGAGAACACCACTCCCGCTTCGGCCAAGATGTCGATCAAGACTTTTGAGCTTGGTGTGGCTGTCAACAAGCTGCTCCAGGTGGCCGACGCCGAAGACTTCGCTAACCGCGACCTGGGCAACAAGGAGTTCGTATGCTACTTCAAGGGCGTATGCGAAATCCCCGGTATCGAGGGTTCGCGTATCGTAAGCTCCAACGCTGTGACCTACAACAAGGTGATGATCAACTATGCCGAGAAGACTCCGGCATATATCTTCATCTGCGGCGACATAGCCAACATCGAGACGGGCGCCGCCAACGGCTTCCTGGCTCCCACTGCCGGCAACTTCGACATCTATAAGGAGAACTTCGCTCTCTTCGAACCCGAAGACATGATCGGCGAGAAACTCTATGTCGGTTCATTCAACCTCACGCCGAAGGACTCCTCGATGGATAACTTCAACCCCGGCAACCCCGATGCCTGCGCTCAGTTCCGCTTCTTCACCGATCTTCTCGGATGGTCAGCAGATGCTTCACTCGCTTCAAATGAGGCTGACTTCTACTGTCTCAATATTACCGACAAGTGGGTAGCCGGATACTCCGGCGACGTTGTGGCCAATGGTCTCGGCAACTGGGGCGCATTCGTGGAAGTGCCCACCGCTGTGACCATCGTTGTCGACCAGCCCAACCTCAAGATCTATATCAAGGAAGGCAAGCACGAAGTGTCATTCGTAGGACGCGATCCTGAATTCAATTGATATGAATCGTGTGTCTCCGGAGCCGGGCCGTCGCGCCCTCTCCGGAGGCCCACTAACTAATCAACAGCAAATCATTTCATGAAAACTATAAAATTCTTATCAGCTCTGGCTCTGACACTCGGACTGGCGGCATGCGAGAACTACGACCTCCCCAATCCTCCCGGCCAGACCAACCCCGCGCCCGACGGATACTTCCAGAACTCGGGTCTGGTGCTCACTCCCGCCGATCAGGACATCAACCTCGTGTCTGCCAATGAGGCCAACATCTTCCCCACTGTAGCCACCATTGATGAGCTTACCGACTTCCCCGGCAATGAATACTCGCTGGAAATCGACATGCAGGTAGGCGCTGATGCCAACTTCTCAAAATACAGCACTATCGCTACGGTAATTGAGAACGAGCAGAATGTGACCGTCAATCCCGACATATTCAATGGTGCGATCCAGGAAATGCTGACCCGTGAGCCGGGCATCTATCAGGTACCTGTGCGCTTCGCCGCTTATGCAGTGCTCGGCACAACCCGCATGCGCCTCGGCGGTGTCGACGCCACCTACGGAGACGAGACTCTCACCGTGCAGACTCTCGATCCGGTGAAGGTAATCGAGAACGCCTACTATGTAGTGCCCTGCAGTGCTTCCGGCACACCCGACCTGTCGGCTGCCATGAAGATGAACAATACAGCCGGCGAAGGGGTATCAGCCTACGACAATCCGGAGTTCGCTCTGAAGTTTGACGTGGCCGACGGCACTCCCTTCTACTTCATGATTGCTCCGCAGTCGGCCATTACAGCCGGCTCTACAGAGGGTCTCTTCGGCTGCCTCGGTTCCGCCGACAACATGAGCGGTAAGCTCGGCGCTTCTTATGGCGCGGCTCTTATCCCCATCAGCGGTGCCGTATTCCTGACCATCAATATGGAGCAGGACGCTTACACCTTAAGCTACGCATTCGAGATGCTCTATCCCCTCTCCGGCTCAGTGAAGATCGAGAACACAATGTGCCTCTACACCGACAACTACATCAACTACACCGGTGTGACGGCCATCAACCGTCAGTGGACTATCTACACTCAGCCTGACAAGAGCGGTGTGGTATTCTACGCAGATCCCGAGACAGAACCTGAGGTAAGCGAAAACATGCTCAACCAGAGCGGCCTCATGAGCACAGTGGCAGGTCCCAAGCTGACTGCTCCCAACAAGGGCAACACTCTCTACTACTGTGACATCAACCTCGTGCAGAAGACATACAGCATCAGCGGTATCACTTCAATCTCTGTAATCGGCGACGGCAACGGCTGGGATACAACCACAGCACCCGTGCTTACTCCCTCGAAGGACCTCCGCACATGGACCGGCACAGACATTGAAATCGGCTCCGAGTTCAAGCTCAACTGCAACGGCGCATGGGATATCAACTTCGGCGGCGTGGCTGTAGAGAACACAATGGGCAAACAGGTCTACAACGTACATTACAAAGGCGACAACCTCCCCTGCGAGGCCGGCAAGTATGACGTGACCGTAGATTTCTCTGCAAAACCCTACACAGTGACTCTGGTCAAGAAATAATCCATATCCATCTTCAATATCCGACCCCGGGCAAGACTGCCCGGGGTCTTTTTATCATCACTTCACTCCATCGGCGGCGATCCGATTTTTTTTTTATTGCTGTCCGGTAAAAAAAGACAAAATCATATATTCTCTACAAATATAACAAGTTACACCTGTTTTACGAAAAAGGGCTTGTCATTTGAGGCGATGTGAAATTGGTAGCATTAAGCATCAAAAAGCCCTTAAAAGACATCTATACGAGTCTGTTTCATGCTGTATGAGATAAAGATAGTCCATTTCCTATCATGTCAAAGTTTTACCGGACAGCAATATTTTTTTTTGAAATAAATTTTGGAAAGTTTGCTAAATTAAATTTTAATCACTAAATTTGCAGCGTTTTCGGGCTCACACAATATGAATGAAGCTGACCTCCATTCACCACTACCCTTGAAAACTACTTAACTGAATAAATAATTACAGTTTAACCATAAAATCTTTTCTAATGAAGAAATTTTACGCATTCGCAGCTGCCGCAATGGTGGCTGTATCAGCCAACGCACAGGCTCTTTACATGACCGGCGCAAGCGCCGCAGCAGAAGAAGGTGGTCTTCCCGCACAGTGGGATCCCGCAAACCCCGCAGAATTCGAAGTCGTAGACGGCAACTTCCAGCTTGAAGTAGCAGGTCTTTCCACTTTCAAGATTTCGACTGTCAAAGGCACTTACGATGAGACGACTGGCGCCGCAATCTGGGATGAATACAATGCAAACGCTCTTGGCTGCGAATACGGCGACGAGCAGGGTGTGGCTGTGGCTCTCGAAGCCGGCAACGACGCCAACATCATGTGCCCCTGGACTGGCGACTGGAAAGTCGTTGTAGCAGGCGACCTCTCTACTATCACATTGACTACTAATACTCCCGCACCCGATGGAATCAAGCTCTACCTCCGCGGCGACATGAACTCATGGGACAATATCGAAGGCTGGGAATTCGAGCAGCTTAGCGACAACGTATTCAGATTTGTCTTCGGCGAAGGCCAGGCCATCGCTGCAGGCGAGACATTCAAGATTGCCGATGGCGGCTGGGCTAAATACAACTTCGGCGCAGGCGAAGATGCAATGCTGCTTCTCGAAGTGGATACTGAAATCTTCAACGGCAGCAACACCAACATGACTCTCGAAGAAGAGTGCAACGGCGTATGCTGGTTCACTTTCGACGGCAACTGGGTAGCATTCTCTAACGATCCCGACTTCGTGCCCGAATTCGCCGGCAACGTAGGTGTCAACTCTGTAGCAGCAAGCAACGGCGAAGCTCAGTACTTCAACCTTCAGGGTGTACGCGTAGCCAACCCCGAGAACGGCATCTTCATAGTCGTTAAGGATGGCAAATCCTACAAGACTGTTGTAAAATAAATCAGCGACATTATCCTCATCAGAGTCCGTGCGACAGCATAGACGGGATATGATGATATCTTAAGGAAGGATTACCTTGCATGCAAGGTAATCCTTCCTCCTTTTATATGGAAGTCGCCGGATTATATTGAAATCGCCGGGTTATATGTAAGTCGCCGGAACTTTTACCGACGGCAAGATTCATTAAGACCCGGGGCCGACAAGCGGGTGCGGACATGGAGACAGCTCTTGCTTATATGCCGTGATATTGATCAAGATTGACACTGCGGCCAACAAATAACGCCACTTTTTGAGTCCCCGCAGAAGTTTAAATGACTTCACTGTATGGAATACAAAACATTTTGATTAATTTTGCGTAATAAAATATATGGAAAACCTCAGTCAGAATGACCGGCCTTCGTCGCAGAATGTTATCGATGAGGCCACCAGCTCAGAATACAAGTACGGCTTTACATCCGACATCGACACCGAAATAGTGCCTCCCGGACTGTCGGAAGAGACCGTGCGCCTCATATCACGCCTGAAAGGGGAACCCGAATGGCTACTCGAATTCAGGCTAAAAGCCTTCCGTCATTGGCTTTCGCTCACTCCGCCGGAGTGGGCGCACCTCGACATACCAGAAATCGACTTCCAGGCCATATCATATTATGCGGCCCCGAAAAAAAAAGAACTCAAAAAGAGTCTTGATGAAGTCGACCCTGAACTTATCGACACATTCAACCGTCTCGGCATATCTCTGCAGGAACAGAAGCAGCTCGCCGGGGTGGCCGTGGATGCCGTAATGGACTCTGTCAGCGTCAAAACCACACACCGCGAGAAACTCGCCGAACTCGGAGTAATCTTCTGCTCTTTCTCCGAAGCCGTAAAGGATTATCCCGACCTGGTCATGAAGTATCTCGGCTCCGTGGTGAGCTATCGCGACAATTTCTATGCCGCACTGAATTCGGCTGTATTCTCCGACGGCTCGTTTGTGTATATCCCCAAAGGGGTGAGATGCCCGATGGAACTCTCCACATATTTCCGAATCAACGCCGCCGGCACCGGACAGTTCGAACGCACCCTCATCGTGGCCGATGACGATGCCTACGTAAGCTATCTGGAAGGGTGCACGGCTCCGATGCGCGATGAAAACCAGCTTCACGCCGCCATCGTGGAAATCATCGCGGAGGAACGCGCCGAGGTAAAATACAGCACCGTGCAGAACTGGTATGCCGGCGACAGACAGGGACGCGGTGGCATCTACAACTTCGTCACCAAGCGCGGTCTCTGTCGTGGACACCGCTCCAAAATATCATGGACCCAGGTGGAGACTGGCTCTGCCATCACATGGAAATACCCCTCATGCATACTGAAGGGGGATGAGTCGGTAGGTGAATTCTATTCAGTGGCCGTCACCAACAATTTCCAACAGGCAGACACCGGAACCAAAATGATACACATCGGACGCAACTCGCGCTCCACAATAGTCAGCAAGGGTATCTCGGCCGGACACTCGCAGAACTCCTACCGAGGCCTGGTGCGCATCGATGCCAAGGCCTCGGGATGCCGCAACTTCACCCAGTGCGACTCTCTGCTTATGGGATCCGACTGCGGCGCACACACCTTCCCCGTAATCGATGTGCGCAATCCCGAATCCACCGCCGAGCACGAGGCCACCACCTCCAAAATCAACGAAGAGCAGCTCTTCTACTGCCAGCAGCGAGGGATACCCACCGAGGAGGCCATCGGACTCATCGTCAACGGATATGCCAAGGAAGTGATGAACAAACTCCCGATGGAATTTGCCGTCGAGGCACAGAAACTCCTTCAGATCACCCTCGAAGGCTCTGTGGGATAATTTATACACATCCTCTCTGGATTTTGAAATGATTGAAAGAACAGTTATAGTCGACAGCATTGACCCACAGACATTCTACGGAGTCAACAACGCCAATATCAACCTGATACGCAATCTCTTCCCGAAATTGCGCATGGCTGCGCGCGGAAGCGTAATCAAGGTGATCGGCGAGGACTCCGAGACTGCCGAATTCGAGGGGAAAATCAAGCAAATCGAGGCATACGCCGCAAAGTATAATAAACTCACCGATGAGGCCATCATCGATATCATAAAAGGGGAACCGCCCAAAGCCCAGGATTCCGAAGGTGTGATCATCTTCGGACAGAGCGGACGCCCCATAGCCCCGCGCAACGCCAACCAGGCCCGCATGGTGCGCTCTTTCGAGGAGAATGACCTCACGTTCGCTCTCGGCCCGGCCGGAACCGGAAAGACATATATCGCAATTGCTCTGGCTGTAGCGGCACTGAAGAACCGGACGTGCAAACGCATCATCCTCTCGCGCCCCGCTGTGGAGGCAGGCGAAAAACTCGGGTTTCTCCCCGGCGACATGAAAGATAAAATCGACCCCTACCTGCGCCCGCTTTACGATGCTCTTGAGGATATGCTCCCGGCCGTGAAACTCAAGGAGTACATGGAGTCGGACACCATACAGATCGCGCCGCTCGCATTCATGAGAGGGCGCACCCTCAACGATGCCATCATAATACTCGACGAGGCCCAGAACACCACGAAGCATCAGATGAAGATGTTTCTGACCCGTCTGGGTGTCAATGCCAAGATGATCATCACAGGCGATGCCACTCAGATCGACCTGCCCCGCACGGTGCAGTCCGGCCTCATGCAGGCCCTCCGGATCCTGCGTGGCGTAAAAGGAATCGGCATTATCGAATATGCCAAGAAGGATATCGTGCGCCATCCCCTTGTGCAACGCATCGTAGATGCATATGAGGCCCGAGAGGAGAAGGTCGACAAGGAATTCGATGAGTCGGTAGCCGCTCTGCCACGCCCTCCTCACCCCGACCGTTAAATCCCGCTGCGGCAGGGTCATGCCACGGCGACATCGACCGATTTCAACGGGAAATCTCCTCGTGAAGCTCAAGCACGACCCTTTCTGCCACGCCCCGGAGCTGAAGCCTTGAGCAAACCCGACTCCCTCAAAAACGAAAAAAGCCAAAATAATGATACAGATAGGCGACACAGTAAGATACCTAAACTCCGTCGGTGGCGGCAAAGTGACCCGCATCGACGGGAAAATAGCATACGTCGACGACAACGGCTTCGAGACTCCCTTCCAGATAAAGGAACTCGTGGTCGTGCTCCCGGCCGGACACGAAAAGCCGCAGGGAGCCGCCCGCCTTATGTTCGACCAGAAGGCATTCGACTCCGGCAAAGCCCCCGGGCGTCAGAAAGCGACTCCGGCCCCGGCCAAGGAGCCGGAACTATCCAAAGACATCACTCCGGCTCCCGCGCCCCTTCCTCCGGCACCGGAGACCGACTACGGCAACCGCCTCACCATAGCCCTCGCATTCGAGCCATCGGATATAAAAAAGCTTTCTGAGGCCACCTTCAATGCAGTCCTCGTCAATGACTCGAACTATACTCTCCAGTTCTTTCTGGCCGGGCGTGCTCCTGAATGTGCCGAATGGAGCGTAATATATCAGGGGGATGTGCAGCCTAACGAAATCATCGACCTGGCACAATTCTCACACTCCACGCTCGGACGCATCGAGCGAATCGTATTTCAGGCAATCGCTTTCAAGCAGGGGAAGGATTTCGATGTGAAAGACCCGATCGCCGTGATGAGGAAACTCGACCTCACGAAATTCCATAAAATGCACTGCTTCCGTCCCGGACGCTTCTTCGACTCGCCGGTACTGGAATTCCCGCTAATAAATGCCGACAGATTTCAAAAACAGACCTGATGAAAGATAAATTCTGGACATACCCCGCCGAAGCCGAGTCGGGGCGCAAGATAATCATCACCGGTCGCGATAATGTCGACAAGCCACGCCTTTCGGGAAAATACATCTACCGTCTCACTGTGAGCTGGGACTACGAATCCCTTCCGGACGGTATGCCCGCCGATGCCGATGCCTCTGTCATGGAGCAGGCCACTGACCTGCTCCTTGAGGAGACACGCCGCGACACGGCCGCCATTCTGACCGGCATCTACACCGGCGACGGGCGACGTGACTGGGTGTTCTACACCCGCTCTCTCTTCATATTCCAGAAAATACTGAACCGCGCCCTCGAATCTCTCCCGCAGCTGCCGCTCCAGATTGAGGCCGCCGAAGACTGCGGATGGGAGGAATATCTCGACATGCGAGCACAAACCTATATCCCCGACGACGAAGACTTCGCCGGCAACCCTTTTTGACCGGCATCAAGGCTTAGCCCCTGCCACCCCCCATCTGAAAAAACAAAAACCAAATAATTCAGAATCATGCTAAAACTCAAACTAATCTTAATCACCGCCATGCTCGCCATGGCAATCCCTTCCTTAAAGGCCCAGATCACCTACGAACCCTCGCCTCTCTATGACAACAGCCAGGACGTAGTGATCTACTTCCATGCCGACGAAGGCAACAAAGGACTCCAGAACCAGCCTGAATCAACGGCAATCTACGCCCACACCGGAGTAATCACCGACCAGTCGAAGAACGACACCGACTGGAAGTACGCCACTGAATGGGGCAAGAATCTCGACAAGTATAAAATGACCTATGTCGGCCCCAACCTATACTCGCTCCATATCGGAAACATCAAAGAATTCTATGGCATCACTTCCGACAGCGAGGTCATCAAGAAGCTTGTCTTCGTATTCCGCAATGCCGCAGGCACTAAAGAAGGGAAGGGGAAGAATGGCGCCGACATCTCAGTCGATGTAATCTCGACTGCCCTTCAGGTGGACTTCACCAAAAGCATAGCCGGACTGACTGTCACCACTGACAATCCGGATGTGGAATTCAAGCTGTCGGCCAATCAGAAGGTTGACCGCATGTGGATTACAGTCAATCTCGAGACAATGGCCGAGACTGCTGACTCCGACCAGCTCGAATACACGCTCACCTGCTCTAAGCCGGGACGCTACAATGTCTATGGCAATGTGGAGCATAACGGCAAGACCATCTCCCGCTCATTCCTCCTCAACTTCGTGGAGGCCTCCGAACAGAAGGATTATCCCGGCGGCGTGCCGCAGATGGGCACAGTGCGTCAGCCCGACGGCAGCGTCATTTTCTGTATCGCAGCCCCGATGAAGGAATCTGTAAAGCTGATCGGCTCGTGGTTTGACTATGACACCGACCGGGCTATCCCCCTGTATATTCATGACTATGACGGCCAGCGATATTTCTGGACAAGCGTCAGCGGTCTTGACGCCGACAAACAGTATCTCTACTATTATCTTGTCGACGACAATTACAAAGTGGGCGACCCCTACGCACGCCTCGTGCTCGACCCCAACAACGACAAGTATATCCCCACGTCCGTATACCCCGGTCTGCCTGAATATCCCTCGCAGGTCAAAGGCTCTGTATCGCTCTCTGTCTATCAGGAGAACATCAACGACTATGCATGGACCGACGATGACTTCCTGCCTGCAGAAAAGAAAGACCTCGTGATCTACGAGCTGCTCTTCCGCGACTTTACCGGCACTGAGGGCGAGGCCAAGGGTAACGGCACAGTGCGCAAGGCCATCGAGAAAATTCCATACCTCAAGCAACTCGGTGTCAACGCCGTGGAGCTGCTCCCGATCAACGAATTCAACGGCAACAACTCCTGGGGCTATAATCCCAATTTCTACTTCGCTCCCGACAAGGCCTACGGCACACCCGACGACTATAAGGAATTCATCAACACATGCCATGAAAACGGCATCGCCGTAATCCTCGACATGGTGTTCAACCAGAGCGACTGGCAGCACCCCTGGTATGTGATGTACCCCGCAGGCGAGAACCCGATGTACAACGCCGACGCGCCTCACGCCTACAACGTGCTCAACGACTGGAATCAAGGGCATCCCCTCGTGCGACAGCAGTGGAAGGACGTTGTGAAATACTGGATGGAGGAATATCACGTCGACGGATATCGTTTCGACCTCGTGAAGGGTCTGGGCGACAACGACTCATACGCCAACAACGGCGATGCCGCCACCAACGCCTACAATGCCTCGCGTGTGGCCAACATGCACGCTATCCAGGAGGCCATGAATGAAATCAATCCCGATGCTTTCTTCATCAACGAGAACCTTGCCGGCGCAAAGGAGGAGAATGAAATGGCTGAATTCGGTATGCTCAACTGGGCGAATGTAAATACTGAAGGTTGCCAGTTCGCAATGGGCTACAGCTCCAACTCAAGCCTCAACCGGATGTTTGCTCTCAAGGACAGCCGCACTCTCAACTCTACAGTGGCTTACCTTGAATCACACGACGAAGAACGCCTCGCCTTCAAGCAGATCAAATACGGTGTGACTCAGGTGAAGACCAACCACACCATAGCCTGCCGCCGCCTCGGCTCGGCTGCGGCACAGATGATTCTCGTGCCCGGCGCACACATGATATGGATGTTCTCTGAAATGGGCAATGCCGAGACCACCAAGAACTCCAACGGGTCAAACAACGTCGACCCGAAAATCGTGAACTGGAATCTGCTCGACGACCCTGCCAACCGCGGACTGATGGAGAATTACGCCAAGCTGATTGGTCTGCGCACTCAGAACCCCGACCTCTTCGATGTCGACGGCGGTGCAAATTTCTCCATCGACTGCGCAGCTTCAAAATGGAGCGGCGGACGCACCATAATCGCCAATACCGGCAGCCGTGAGCTTATCTGCGTCATCAACCCCAATATCGACAAGGAAATCACAGTCGAGGTGCCCTTCTCGTTCGAGGCATCACGCTACGTGATTGCCGACCAGTCTTACGGCACCGGCAGCACATTCTCCGTAGCCGACGGCTCTGTCACCGTGCCCGCCAACGCCTATGTCGTAGTGGCCACATCCGACCTCAGTGAGGTCAGCTTCATCCCTGCGGCCGATCCCACAGCCACTCTGTCGGCATACGGCTGTAAGGGTGAAATCGTAGTGACTGCAGCTCCCGCAGGCATCGAAATCTACGATCTGGCTGGCGTACGCCGCTTCGCCTCCGAAGAGTCAGCCGCCTCTGTGCAGCTCCCGGCCGGCATCTATGTGGTGCGCTCCGGCTCAGAGGCAGCCAAGATTGCCGTGAAATAGCCCTGCGGCAGAGCCACCTGGCGGAGCCTGCTCTGCCCGATGGCTCTGCTCACCTGATCATACCCACCCCGCATGGCTCCCGCAGACGGGACCACGCGGGGTTGATGTTTTTACATATATTTATGGCAATTTTAAGCAATACGGATTATATTTTAACTTTATGCAACCAATATAAGCATCCCGCTCATCGTTTTCATATCGGTTGCCTTAATGAAAATGCCCCGTGGGGGGTGGCGGCCGTGAGGTGCTACCGCCTCCCCGGAATTGAAAACATGAATTGTCTAAATTTTGGGTTATATACATTAGTAATTTCTATCCTGCATGGCGGCCGCCTCACGGCATCTGCCATGTGCCCCGGCCCGGACGTCGCGACGACGCCCGGGCCGAATGGCTTTCCCACGGTTTCCGCGCCGCACATCCTGACATGAGCCGACATGTTTTCTGCGGTAACTGCACCGGGGGCAAGGACAAGCCCCTGCATTAACATTTTTTACAGAGAGGAGTCACAAATTTTACTATCGGTTAAATTTGAACACTTACTTATCTTTCCGCATTTCACTTTTTTGTAGTAACTTTGCAATGACAACCATCACAATCCTCACAAATGAACCCCACCGGCTCCTCAACAATCACATCAATATCCGATGATGACCGGCGTATCTTCGAAGCCTACCGGCAGATGCTCGACGCCTACCTGCACAGCAATCATCGCCGCAAGATAGAAATCATCGAGAAGGCGTTCCGGTACGCCCGGACCGCCCATCGCGACATGCGCCGACGCAACGGTGATCCCTATGTGCTCCATCCCATAGCCGTGGCCCGTATCGCAGTCGAGGAACTCGGGCTCGGATCGACTTCAATATGCGCCGCGTTGCTTCACGATGTAGTGGCCAATTCCGACTATACCCACGATGACATACTCGAAGGGTTCGGACCAAAGATAGCATCAATCGTCGAGGGTATCGACCGCATATCCGGAGGAATCTTGGGGCAGAATGCCGAGGTGCAGGCAGAAAAATTCCGCAAACTGCTGCTCAGCATGTCGACCGACGTGAGGGTGGTGCTCGTAAAGATGGCCGACAGGCTCCACAACATGCGCACCCTCGATGCTCGGCTCTCCGACAAGCAGCGGCGTGTGGCCGACGAGACACTGTATGTATATGCTCCTCTTGCCCACCGTCTCGGCCTCAACAAAATGAAATACGAACTCGAAGACCTCGCCCTGCGTTATAAAGAGCCGGATATCTATGCCGACATCCGCTCCAAAGTAGTGGAGAGCGAAGCCCAGCGACAGAAGATTGTCAGCGAGTTTGTGGCCCCGGTGAAGGAACGGCTCGACCGCGCCGGTTTCTCATATGAAATCAAGGCCCGCGTGAAAAGCACTTATTCCATCTACAACAAGATGCGCAAGAAAGGGGTGCCGTTTGAGGAAATCTACGATATCTACGCCGTACGCGTAATTTTCGACAATGATGACGAGGAGACCGAAAAACTCCGATGCTGGCAGATCTACACTTTTTTCACCGATTTCTATCAGGTGCATCCGGGGCGTCTGCGCGACTGGATTTCCACACCGAAAGCCAACGGATACCGTGCCCTCCACCTCACAGCTATGGGCAATCACGGCAAATGGATCGAGGTGCAGATACGCTCACGCAAGATGGACGAAATTGCCGAACTCGGCTACGCCGCCCACTGGAAATACAAAACCGGCGAACAATCGTACGACAACGACCTCGAGGCATGGATGAACACCATCAAGGATATTCTCGCTCACCCCGGACCGAATGCAATTGATTTTCTTGACACCATCAAACTCTCGCTATATTCAAAGGAAATCTATGTATTCACCCCAAAAGGCGACCTGATTACTCTCCCTTCGGGATCTACAGTGCTCGACATGGCTTTCGAAATCCACACGCAGCTCGGGCTGCACTGTCTGGCAGGGCAAATCAACCGCCGACTGGTGAATCCCGACCATGAACTGCAGTCAGGCGATCAGGTGCAGATTATCTCCGCCGACAGCACATGCCCCACTCCGGCGATGCTCGCCATGTGCCACACCGTCAAGGCCCGCCACCGACTGCGCAGCTGGCTGAGGCACCACAATGTACCGGACTCACCTCCTTCCCAACGTCAGGATATGCGTCATGGACACCGTGAGTCATAGTGCAAGCCACGACTGACATGCGTGCCTATCGATGTCAGGACATCACACCGATATATGGAGTGCACACACACAACAGACATCAACAAAAACTCGAACCCGAATCCACAACCGGTGCGCCGCCGGCTCCGCTATCCACCCGAGCGACGCAAGCCCCGACCTCATATAAAGATACCGATGAAGATACCATTCACCAGAATCAGCCTCCTCCGCATAGCATTGCTCATAGCCGCCACGGCAATCGTGGTGCTCATAGTGCCGCGCGCCGACAATCAGAGCTACAGTTACGAACTCAACCAGCCCTGGAAATATCCGCTGCTGACCGCAGACTTCGACACCCCCATCAACCGCGACTCCACTTCAACGCGCCAGATGTATGACTCGATAGAAGCTAACTTCATACCCTTCGCCAAACGCACCGATGCCAACAATAAGGTGGCCATCGAGAAGTTCATGACATCCGTGCGCCCCGATGTGTCGGCTCAGGAAGCCGCACTCCTCTCCCGACTCGTCTCTCAGGCATATGCCGACGGCATAGCCACCCCAAACCTCTACAATCAGATTCACCGGGGCAACAACACCAAATACCGCATCATGAGCCAGAGCGCCGATGAACCCGGCACGCTCCACACCTTCGACGGCACTCATGTGCGCTCGCAGAAACAGGCATTTGAATTTGTAGACTCCCTCTACGCCCAGGCCACCGGCAAACCGAGGCACGAACTTCCGACAGGAGTGGCCCGGGCTCTGGGGGTGGTGCTCATGCCCGACCTCAAGGTCGACTCCGTCAACTACACCAAATACCGCAACCAGGAATATCTCAGCGTCACAAGCGCCATCGGTGTCATACAGAAAGGGCAGCGCATCGTCGACCGTGGAGAAATCATCAGCCAGCAGATTTACACGAATCTCAACACCTACACCGATATGCTCAAATCGAGCCGAAACGAGAATGTCCTTCATTCCTACTTCTACATCGGTCAGGCCCTCTACATTCTGTGCTGCTGGCTCGTGCTATATCTCTTCCTGGCCATCTACCGGCCTAAATTCTTCGCAAGCCTGCGCAACATGACATTCCTTGTGTCGCTCATCACACTCTTTGTCGTGATTTCGACACTCGTGTTTGAATTCAACATGCAGGCCATTTATGTGATGCCGTTCGCTACGATACCGGTCATTGTAATGGTATTCTTCGATTCGCGCACAGCCTTATTCGCACTTCTTACCTCAGTGCTGCTCACGGCCATCATAGCCACGTATCAGTTCCAGTTTATCGTACTTGAACTCCTGGCAGGCCTCGCCGCCACCTTCAGCATCAATCATCTGTCAAAACGCAGTCAGCTGCTGCGCACAGCCGCCATCACGCTTGCCGTATATTCAGGCATGTATCTGGCTCTTGTGCTCGCCACCGACGGCAATCTGCGCCAGTTCAATCCGCAGATGCTGCTGATGTTCGTCTTCAACTCGCTTATCCTCTCTTTCGCCTATATCCTGATTCTGATTATAGAGAAAATCTTCGGTTTCACATCGATGGTGACTCTTGTGGAACTCTCGGATATCAATCATCCGCTGCTGCGCCGTCTGGCCGAAGAGGCTCCGGGCACATTCCAGCACTCCATCCAGGTGTCTACTCTGGCCGCAGAGGCAGCCCGCGCAATCGGAGCCAATACGCAGCTGGCGCGTACCGGCGCTCTCTATCATGATATCGGCAAGATGGAAAGTCCGGTGTTCTTCACCGAAAACCAGCATGGAGTCAATCCCCACGCCGGACTCAACCCTGAGACTTCGGCACGCAAAATCATAAGCCATGTCACCGATGGCCTTGCTCTTGCATCGAAGTATAAGCTGCCTCAGGTGATACGCAATTTCATTGCCGAGCACCATGGCAAGGGGATTACGAAGTATTTCTATAATACGGCTGTCAATGAAAGTCCGGACGGCCATGTCGACCGACACCTCTTCGAGTATCCCGGACCCAACCCGCGCAGTAAGGAGACTGCCATCCTGATGATGGCCGACTGTGTGGAGGCCGCCTCCCGAAGCCTCAAGGACTATTCCCAACCGAGTATCGACCAACTCGTCGACCGGCTCATCGACTCACTTATGGCCGACGGACTGCTGCGCGACTCTCCTCTCAGCTTCCACGATGTGGAGACAGTGCGCCAGACATTCAAGAAGCGTCTGGCCACAATCTATCACACCCGCGTGGCCTACCCGACTCTCAATAAGACCTGTAAGACCCCCGACAAGGGACAGGCTACAGCCGGTTAACACATTTTTGGATACATTCCAAATAATTGACCCCTCCCGGGCGTTGTAGAGTATATAGATACTTCAGAAAAATGAGCATAGTGCTGATTATATTGAGCTGTCTGCTATGGGCAGGTGCGTTCGCAGCCTTCCCGCGCCGGATTCTGCTGAGCCCGGCTCTGTCGTTCTGCGCGCTGCTCCTGCTGAGCTTCGCTCGCATCGATGGCGTGCCCATAGTGCCTGTGGCCAACAGCATGACTCTCTCCTGGCTATGCATCACCATTGTGGTGATGATGGTGATTCTGCTCCAGAATCCCGCCATACGCATCCAAAGCCGTGGCACGGGCTACATACTCTTCGGCGCAATGGCCGGTATGGCTGCCGGTATCGCCGTCTATACGGTGTCGGCATCACTGAGCATTCTCTACGCCATGATGCTCGGAGGCACCGCCATCGGCATAACCCTCGGGCTGCTCGTTTTCTCCAATACCCCCGCCGGAAGGGGCATAGCCCCCTCCTCGGGGCATTTCTGGCAGTATCTGCTCGCCAAAGGATTTCCGGCCCTGATTACAGTAGCCCAGATAGGAATCGCTCTGGTAATCCTCACCGCCACCTACCGGAACCACTCCCTCTGACATCATCGGATTCCCGACTCTTCATTACTCATCCTCACTCCTAATTCATAATTCCCACGAAAGTGATGCAAAAACTCATATATCTAATCCTGGCATGCAGTCTGGCAATCCCGGCAATGGCCGCCCCGGTTCCCGCAAAAAAGAACCCGGCCCGAAAAATCACGGTCGAGAAACCAGACTTCGCCCGTATCGAACGTGAGACCCAAGACCCCAAAAGCGACCTCTATTTTCCGAAGCTCATAAAAATCTACAATCGCAATGACACGTCGATGACTCAGGAGCAATACCGCAATCTCTATCTCGGATACCAGTTTCAGGAAGATTACGATCCTTATCGCACTTCTCCCTACAACACCTCATCCGACTCATTGCTCACTATAGTCAAGGCCACTAAAAGATGCCTCGACGCTGCATCCGATTCGCTGAGCCGATTGGTGAAAAACAATCGTATATCCGCACATGAGGCTGAAAAACAGAAGGAATCGCTCAAGACCCTCTACAAACGTCAGCTCCGCGAACTCTCCACTCTTGTGGAACTATCGCTCAAGGACAATCCTTTCGATTTGCGGCAGATGTCGGTGCTAGTCCACACCTCTAAGGAAATGGGCAACACCATGAAGGCCAAAATCTGGGAATACCGGCTTGAAAACATACTCGGTGCCATCAAAAGCACCGGCTCCGGCGAGGATATGGAGAATGCGTTCTACGTAATCTACCCGATGCATGAATATAATATGATTCAGCTGCTCGGCTACGAACCGACGGCCGTAGATTTCCCCGCCGACGGGTTTGACTATATCAGCGTGAAGCCCGACAGCAGTTCGAAACGACGCATCTCCAAGCCGGCCGAAGGGTTCTATTTCAATGTCGGCGAACTCACACGCCAGTATGAACTCAAGCACCCCGAAGAGGCTTCCGCCACGGAAGATGTAATTGATGTCGAGACCGAACCCGACCCTGATGATACCCCCGCCATCATCTCGCCCGATGAGATGCCGGCTGAATAAGACATTCTCCATCCTCTCGCCACACCTGTCTACAGTATCTCTCCGACACGCCCGTGTGCCGGAATCATACACACTGCTGAAAAATCAACAATATCTATAATACGTAATGGAAAATAAAGAAATAGTAGGCCCCGGCAAGTTCGTCAAATACGCTTATCGCCTCTACAGCTATCTCGACGGGCAGCTCCTGTTTGAAACTCCCAAGGACGCCCCTGATGAACTTGTATACGGTATCAGCCACGATGTGGTGCCCGGCCTTATAGCCGCAATGAAAGATCTCGGGAAGGGCGACAGATTTTCCGTCACTCTTCCTCCGGAAGCTGCCTTCGGCGAGCGCTATGAGGACAATGTAGTGACTCTCGACAAGGAAATCTTCTCTCGCGACGGCGAACTGGCCGAAGAGGTGACTGTCGATGCCGAACTACCTATGATGACTGCCGAAGGCTACCGCATTATGGGGCGTGTGCTCGAGATTTCGGATGCCGGAGTAAAAATGGACTTCAATCATCCTTTCGCCGGAAAGACCGTGAAATATGATGGCGAAATAATCGAAGTGCGCGATGCCACTCCCGAAGAGCTACAGCCCGCCGGGGGGTGCGGATGCGGACACGGGGGGTGCGGCGACGGCTGCGGACATGGTGGCTGCTGCGACAGCCACGATGACTGCGGATGCTCCGACAACCACCACGACTGCTCTTGCGGTGGCAATCACTGTGGATGCGAACACTGAAAATCCGACCTCGACACACTGAGAAGACACGCATTTACCACCATTTAATGGGGGTGAGTTGAAAAAAAAACGGAAAAAGTTTGGTGCAATCCAAACTTTTTTCGTAACTTTGCATTGTTGAAACGCCGCCACGGTTTACATACCGATAATCTGCAAGTTTCGACAAGGGCGAATACCAGAGTGGCCAAATGGGGCAGACTGTAAATCTGCTGGTTTATACCTTCGGTGGTTCGAATCCATCTTCGCCCACATCAAAAACAGCATGACAACTTTTAGTAAAAAGGCGACTCCGTGAGGAATCGCCTTTTTCCATTCCTCACCTCTCCATCCCGACAATACCTCTCCTCCTCTTTTCCTTCCTCTACCTCTCCTCCAATTAACTGCTACCTATCCCCATTCCCTCTTTCCGCACCCTCTTTCCATTCCATCTCTTCGCTCCCCTCTTCTCTCTCCTCTCCATCAGAGTCCTTGACAGGCCCGACTTCCGGCCATTCTCAATCGGCCACATATTCCGGCCCCGCCGGAGAATCACTCTTTGGGTGAATGAGGTTAAAATCAAACACGCCCATAGTTTCTTACCTTTTATAGTAATCTGACATGAGATTAGTAATCCAACGAGTGACAGAAGCATCTGTCACAATCGACGGCACGATGCACAGCAGCATAGGCCGCGGTCTGATGGTTCTTGTAGGAGTGGCCAAAGAGGACTCGCCTGATGATGTGGAATGGCTCGCTGCCAAAACAGCCGCAATGCGCATCTTCCCCGACGAAGAGGGGGTAATGAATCGCTCTCTTCTCGACATAGGCGGAGAAGTACTGGCCGTCAGCCAGTTCACTCTCACCGCATCTACCCGTAAAGGCAATCGTCCAAGCTATATCCATGCCGCCGGCCACGACCTGGCCATACCGCTCTATGAGACGTATTGCCGACGTCTCTCCGAAATCCTCGGGCGAGAAGTGAGGCAGGGCATTTTCGGCGCCGACATGAAGGTTGCCCTCGTCAACGACGGTCCGGTCACGATAATAATCGACTCCCGGCTACGTGAATAACCGCCATATCCCTGATTCGCTATGAAATATAACAGTCCGCCTTATTCCATCGGGAATTAGGCGGACTGTATAAGTAAGTGTCGCGCAATGACAGGGTGTCATCAGATGGAGAGACGCCGCAGCGTTCCGAGAAGCTCCTGATTGATGGGCTTGTCGTTCTTGATGGCCTTGGTGAATGGCACATATACGATTTCATCGTTTTTGATACCAATCATCACATTGCGCTGATCATCCTGAAGAGCATCGATAGCCGCGGCACCCATGCGTGATGCAAGAATACGGTCGTGGGCCGTCGGACTGCCGCCGCGCTGCAGGTGCCCCAGAATCGACACTCTGACATCATAGCCCGGATACTCCTGCTCCACACGCTGGGCCAGCCCCATAGCGCCACCAGTTATCGGACTCTCGGCCACGAGCACAATCGAAGAGTTCTTCGATTTGCGGAAACCGTTCTGAATCAGCTCGGCAAGCTGGTCGACCTGAGTCGAAATCTCAGGTATGATGGCAGCCTCCGCACCTGACGCGATAGCACCGTTAAGCGCAAGGAAACCAGCATCCCGTCCCATCACCTCAATAAAGAAGAGGCGTTCATGCGATGTGGCCGTATCACGGATTTTATCGACACAGTCCATGATAGTGTTAAGAGCCGTATCATAGCCGATTGTGGCATCGGTGCCGTAAAGATCATTGTCGATTGTACCGGGCAGACCGATGATGGGGAAATTAAACTCATTGGCAAATATACGCGCACCCGTCAGCGAACCGTCGCCGCCTATCACTACCAAAGCATCGATTTCATGGCGTTTCAGCACATCATATGCACACTGACGCCCTTCGGGAGTCTGGAACTCCTTGCAACGGGCAGTCTTCAGAATCGTGCCGCCACGCTGTATGATATTGCTGACATTCTGAGTGGAGAATTCCTGAATCTCGTCGGTAATAAGGCCGCGATAGCCGCGATAGATACCGTACACGCGGTAGCCGGCGAATATACCGGCACGTGTCACTGCACGTATCGCCGCATTCATGCCCGGAGCATCGCCTCCGGAGGTAAGTATGCCTATCGATTTAATCTTTTCCATAGCACTGTGATATTTTATTTCCTTTAGTTCTTTGTCATTTCACCTCTGCCAATCCATTTAAGGCACCCGTGCCGATACCGACAGAGCAAAACGTCATAATTCTACAACGCCCTACACCCCAAAACAAGTGCAATATAGCTACAAAGTTAACCTTTTATGCCGAAATCACAAAAAAAATTGCTAATTTTGGAGGTGGAAAATATCACCCATATGGAGAAGCAATTGAATATAACCCCCGGCGCTGAGTGCGGTAGTGTCTTTGCCGCCGACGGTATACGCAACATAGTATTCGATCTGGGGGGAGTCATAATCGACCTCTGCCGCGAAAACGCCGTGGCGGCCCTTCAGTCATTAGGGCTCGACGAGGCCGACGAACTGCTCGGACTGTACCGTCAGGAAGAGCCATTCCTCGGGCTGGAGACCGGTCGCATCACCGCCGGTGAATTCTTCGAGACAATACGCCGTTCATGCCCTGGAGCCTCCGACATCCAGATCACTGAAGCGTTCAACGCATTCCTTGTAGGCCTCCCCGTCCGACGCCTGGAGCGCCTGCGCGAACTGCGCCGGAAGGGATACCGCGTGTATGCTCTTTCCAACACCAACCCTGTGATGTTCCACAGCTGGATCGCCGCCGCTTTCCGACAGGAGGGGATGCAGGTCAACGACTACTTCGACGGTATCGTGGCATCCTTCGAAGAGCTATGCTGCAAGCCTGACACGGCCATTTTCCGCACCGTGCTCAGACGCTATGACCTCGTCCCGGCTCAGACTCTTATGCTCGATGACTCCGAAAAGAACTGTCAGGCCGCACGCGACTGTGGAATGATGGCCATTAGAGTAGGTCGGACCAAGGACGACGACATGATTGCAATAACCGAAAACCTACCGGAGACAGCAAAGTGATACCACCGAAGCAAGCCGCCGACACCTCCACAGGGGCTATGTCAGAATCAGAACCCGAATCCGCACCCATGCCGATGCGTGCCGCTACGGTAGGCACTTTCGATGGCGTCCACCGGGGGCACATGGAAGTAATACGGATGCTGCGTAGCGAAGCCGCCCGACGCGGACTCTCACCGCTTATAATCACATTCGACCGCCACCCGCTTGAACTAATCGCTCCGCAACGTGCCCCGCTCTCGATTCTCATCACTGAGGAAAAAAGAAGTCGCCTGATGAAGGAGAACATGGAGGTGATGATACTACACTTCGACACCTCGATGATGACCATGACGGCACGTGACTGGATACGCCACATGCGACGCAATCTTGGCGTGCGGCTGCTAATCATGGGCTACGACAATACATTCGGCAGCGACGGACGATTCCTCTCTCCGGCCGACTATCATGCCATCGCCGAAACAGAGGGGATGGAGCTAATCATCGCTCCGGCTATCGAAGGATGTTCCAGCTCATTGGCAAGAAAGGCCATCGCACGCGGCGACATGCCGGACGCCACACGTATAATCGGACACCCCTACACCCTGACAGGCACCGTTGTAGAGGGCGACCGCCTCGGACGCGTCATTGGCTACCCCACAGCCAATCTTGATCTCCCGGAGGATTCCCGACGTCTGCTCCCTCCATACGGAGTATACCTCACCAGAGCCACTCTCACCGACGGACGCCGCTTCGCCGCAGTCACCAACATCGGAGTACGCCCGTCCGTCACATCCTCTAAGGAACTCCGCATTGAGTCGCATCTGATTGACTTCGACGAGGATATCTACGGCACACGGCTCAGAATCGAACTTCTCTGCCAGCTGCGCGCTGAACGCCGCTTTGCCGGACTCCCCGAACTCAAGGAGGCTATAGCGGCCGACAAACGCGAGGCCCGACACCTATACCCTGAATTTGACTGCCAACTATCAACAAATCAAATTTCTACAAATGGAAATCATCAACTTTGACCGTACTCCATCTCTGATGAGCCAGTATATGAGAGAATTACGCGACATCAGCATCCAGCACGACCCGCTGAGATTCCGTACCAACCTCGACCGCATAGGCCAGATAATGGCATATGAAATCTCGCGAACTCTGCAATACGAGGATATCGACATCACCACCCCGCTCGGTCCATGCACATGCCGTCAAGCCTCTGACAGATTGGTGCTCGCCACAATCCTGCGCGCCGGACTTCCTTTCCATCATGGGTTCCTAAGCTTCTTCGACCGCGCCGAGAATGCTTTCGTGAGCGCCTACCGACGATATAAAGAGAAGGGCGACAGCTTCGATGTGCTCATCGAATATCTTGCATCCCCATCTATCGATGGGAAAACTCTGATAATCGTCGACCCGATGCTTGCCACCGGCTCAAGCATGGAACTCGCCTACAAGGCGCTTCTTTCAAAGGGGACTCCGGCAAAAATACACATCGCTTCGGTCATCGCTTCGCAATTGAGTGTCAATTATATAGAATCGCATTTCCCGGCCGACACCACTCTCTGGGTTGGCGCAATCGATGCGGAGGTCAATGCCCATTCCTATATTGTGCCCGGTCTGGGAGATGCCGGCGACCTGGCATATGGCGTAAAAGACTGATGCCCATGAAGCCATGAGGCTCACGCCTTCTCAAATCCATACTGTTTATATCATGGTACTCAATCGCATCGAAATACTTGATTTTAAGAACATTCCCGAGGCCCGCCTCGATTTCTCACCCGGTGTCAACTGCCTTGTGGGACTCAATGGAATGGGTAAAAGCAATATGCTTGAAGCCATACACATGATGTGCCTGGCCAGAGCGATGTCGTCGATGCCGGAGAGCGCGCTGATAAGACATGGGGCCGATATGCTGGCAATAAAGGGTGATTTCACATCCGATGCCGGCACTGAGGAACGCGTCGCTGTGGGTATTGTCAGAGGAAAAGGGAAGTCGCTCAAACGCAACGGCAAGGAGTACGACCGCATCTCCTCCCATATCGGCGCCTTCCCTCTGGTGAGTGTCACGCCGGCCGACTCTATGCTGGTGAGCGGCAGTGCCGAAGAACGCCGACGCCTCACCGATATGGTGATATCTCAGTCTGACCCGGTATACCTCTCCCACCTCATACGCTATAAACGGTCGCTCGAAAGCCGCAACCGTATGCTCCGCGCCGGAGTGCGCGATGACCTGCTTTATGAGTCGGTAGAGGCCGCCATGAATGTGGCCGCCACCGAAATCCATGCCGCCCGCACACGATGGATAGCCGACATCGCTCCACGGCTATCGGAGTATTACACTCTGATCGCCGGGAATGCCGAATCGGCCTCAATCGAATACCACAGCGTGCTCAATGAGTCCTCTCTTCCAGACGTGCTTGCAGCCTGCCGCGCCAAGGATATCGCTTTGGGATACACCTCCAGGGGGATACACCGCGACGACCTCGCCACCTCGCTTGGCGACTACTCCATGCGACGGCTCGGAAGCCAGGGACAGGTGAAATCCTTCATTCTGGCTCTGCGGCTTGCCATATTCGACTTCCTCAAGGCTTCAGGAGGAAAGACCCCCATACTGCTGCTCGACGATATTTTTGACAAGCTCGATGCCTCACGCGTGGAACACATTCTGAAGATGGTCAGTTCCGGCGACAATTTCGGTCAGATTTTCATCACCGACACCAACCGAAGCCATATCGACTCGATTCTGACCGGACTTGAGGGGGAGACGAAGCTGTTTGAAGTGACCGACGGCTCATTTACTGAAACATCACATTGAGAATACTGATTCAATCATGGAGAGAAAGGATATATGCTCCATTGGCGACGTGCTCCGTCAGGCAATTGAGCAAAACAACATGTCAGGGCGACTGGCTGAGATTGAAGCCGCAGCCGCGTGGCCATCGATTGTCGGACAGCATATCGCCTCGATGACTCTGCGCCCTTATGTGAAAAACGGTGCGATGACAATTCGCGTGCCCGACTCCGGACTGCGTCAGGAACTGACGATGAACCGCTCGGCCCTGATTCGCGAATTCAACCGAATCGTCGGCCAGGAGGTAATCACGTCCCTGCGCTTTACATCCTGACCCGGCCGGCGCAAACCCGGGGCATCGCAGACTTATGCCTGCGACTTCCGGCTGGAGAGTATCCGCCACCGCGGCATCCACCGCACTGAGACTCATGGATTTGAACACTTACCTATCAACCATTATACCTCAAAACACTATGCCACCAGCAATACCCGACCTGTCGCTGTTTCACCATGTGCAACCGGTGCAACTCCGATTCAACGACATCGATATACTCGGACATCTCAACAACATCGTCTATCTCTCACTCTATGATCTGGCCAAGGCCGCTTTTCTGCGTCGCCTGAAGAAAGACCGGATTGACTGGAAAAAAGTGGAATGCGTCATAGCCAATATCAATTGCAGCTACATCCGCCCTATTTTCTTCGGCGAGGAGATAGAGGTACTGACCCGCTGCATCCATATCGGCGAACGCAGTTTCACACTCCAGCAATGCCTCGTGGAGAGTGACACTCGTGATGTGCGTTCTATCTGTGAGACCGTAATGGTGTGCTTCGACCCGGCCACCGGGAAGTCCGCTCCAATGAGCGACTCTCTGCGCGAGGCTCTTACATGCGAAGAGGAGGAGTCGGCACTCCGCCTCTGATACAAGCGAACTCTGCGGCGCCTCCGATTGTTATACACAGCGGGATAAAGCGTCGGCACCGTTCCCTTTCCCTCCCCCCGCCCCCGGTATCTCCCTCTCCTCCGAATCAGCTTATAACCCGAATGCCGCCACTGCCACATCTGTCAGCAATGGCACAAAACTCAAATACAACCGAGAAATGATAAATCTCCCCCTCAACCTCGACAGCATCGACCGCAAGAGCGATGACTACCGCATACTCAGCGAGGCTGAACACAGCCGCGCCACAATCTCCTCCCTCATGGAGGAGGATAGATATATGGACGCTCTGGAGCGCACAGTCAACATCATGCGCGACCTGCGCGACTTCTCCGACTTCAACCATCCGGAATTCCGCGCCCTGTTCGCATCCATCCTCTTCGGCCTGGCAGAAATACATTTCTGCCTAAAGGATTACAAGCAGAGTGAAAAGGAACTGGAGACTCTTTTCAAAGTGCTCGGACGCCTTGCCAAGGAAGATCCGGAGCGATACGGCGAATTCCATATCCTGGCCATGGAACTTGCAGCCCGCATCATCCGCTCGCGCAAGAAGACAATCGAGATGCTCGTCAAGCAGCAGATTATGACCGACGCTCTCTATGAAAAAGTCAACGCCGGCGTGGCCTCTGCCACCGAACGCCTCGCAGAGTCGCTGCGCAAGGTGGGCGAACTGATGGCAGCCTCCGGAGCATACAAGGAGGCGCTGAAGTTCTACTCAGAGGCCATCCGATACTCCAAAAAACGCTCCGGACGCGTAGGACGGAAGGAAATTAAGATGACCATCGAAATGGCCGAAGTGATGAGTCGTGTCAAGAGCATGCGCCAGCGTGCCAAACGTCTTCTGGCCGCAGTGCTCCCACATGCCATCGCTCTTGAGACAATCGAACTCGAAGAGGACATCATCGCCCTTATCGAAATGATTGATAAGTTTGAAGACCAGCCATCCCGCTGGAAAACTTTCATCCAGACCATCTCCCAGCTCGGGCGAAATGCCGACCGCGAACAGGAAAAACAGGAGCGACGCGCCGAAAAAGAGGCTGAGAAGGCCGCTCGCAAGGAAGAAAAAAGAGCCGAAAAGGAGCAGCGTATGGCTGAAAAGGAAGCTCGGAAAGCCATCAAAGAGCAGCGCCGCGCTGAAAAAGAAGCCCGTAAGGCTGAAAAAAAGCAGAAGAAGGCAGGACAAAAGGCACGGGAAGCCGAAAAGAACAGCAACGAGGCCATAGCAAAGGCTCAGGAAGCCGCCGACCGCCATGAAGTCGCAGCCAATAACGCCGACCGGAAGGAGGCCGGAGAAAAATAATGTCAACCATACTCAACACCAATGGGACTTCCCTACAGATACCCGAACCCTACTCAAAGGCTAATTTCACCGTAGATATTGTCACCGCCGAATGGAATCAAGAGATAACCCATGCCCTGCGCGACGGCGCGGTCGATACGTTGCTGAAAGCCGGAATCAAGGAGGAACACATACACTGCCATGACGTGCCGGGCACTGTCGAACTAATCAACGCCGCAGGCGTACTGATGCGCCGACGCCCCGATGCCGTCATAATCATCGGATGCGTCATACGCGGCGACACACCACACTTCGACTACGTGTGCCAGCAGGCTGCCGCAGGAGCGGCGATTCTCAATTCCCGCGGCGAAACCCCGCTTATCTTCGGAGTGCTCACCGTCGATTCACTCCCCCAGGCTCAGGAACGCGCCGGCGGCGCATTAGGCAATAAAGGTGCTGAAGCAGCCGTGGCAGCCATCGAAATGGCCAATTTTCATGCCTCTATTTGTTAACAGATATTAAATTTAACTACTGAAACTCATTTTTTACCCCTCCGTATATGGTAATTTGGAAAATAAGCAGTAACTTCGCATCGTTTTTGATAGCAAAAGAAACTGTTTTATTATTTTAAATTTTACGGACATGAAAAAAGTAGTTCTCGCTCTCGCTGTTGTATTCAGCGTAGCTCTCGTGTCTTGCTCTTCTAAGGAGAACAAGGCTACTGATTCTGTTGCAACAGACTCTATTGAGACTGTTGAGACTGTTGATTCTTTAACAGTTGACTCAGCTGCTGCTGCTGATACTGTTGCTGCTGATACTGTTGCAACTGACACAGCTGCAAAATAAATCAGCTCCACACGAGAGAGGATAAAAATCCAGTCGGTGCGATTCCCAAAGGGAACCGCACCGATTTCTTTTTATACCCCGCCATTCAGTCTCCTCATCCTTACTCCCCATCCGCATCATCTCTCCTCTCCGGCATCATCACTCCTCTCTCCGACACCACTCATCTCTCCTTCCTCTCTCCTCCCCCCTGCATCATAACTACTCTCCGCATCATAACTACTCTCTCCTTCCCCATGCAACATCATTCCTCTCCTCCTCCTCCTCAAGACATCCTTGTACTCTATATAACCGCATTGCAAAAGATGCGAAATGGCGCATCACAGATCCGGAATCCGGGACCGGAGAAAAGATTAACACACTGGAGCATAAAACCGGCCGCATAACCCCCCGGACAGGAGGCTTATGCGACCGATAAATAAGTAATCCACTATCCTCTGTGGCGCCGCAGAAGGCAACCACAGCGGCGGGAAGAGGAATTATTTCATATTGAAGTTACGAGACGCCAGACGATTGCCGTCGCAGAAAATTTCCACAAGATAGTCGCCGGACGTAAGCGTGGTATTAGTCTGCCAATATATGCTCACATGCTGCTCACTATTGTCATACTGGATGTCGCGCGATGCACTCGAAGCCACCGACTTACCGTCATAGCTGAACGAAGGGCCGCCGGAAAGCACCTGACCGTCGGGCGAGACGATACGCATATACACCGTCTTAGTGCCGGCCGAGGCCGTATTGTTGGGATTGATGGTGAATGAGGCGCCAAGCGACTTTGCCTTCTTCACCTTCTTCTCCACCTTACCCTTATTGTTGTAGGCCTTGAACGACAGCCCTGTAATACTCAGTTTCTTGGCCTGAGCCACAGTCTGCGACAGCTGCTCATTATCACGCTTCACACTGGCCGCAGTCGTTGCAAGCTGCTCGTTGCGCTGATTGACCTGCTCAAGTTCGCGGCGCAACCCCTCATTTTCCTCGCCAAGACGCTTTATCTCCTCAAGATAATGGCGCACTATCTTCTTAAGCGACGCGATTTCCCCTTCAAGTTTCTTGATTCGCGCACGATTCTGCGAATTCGATGCCTTCTCGGCCGAGAGTTCGCGCAACAGTCCTTCCACCTTCATGCGGGCGGCATTATACTGCTGCACCAGAGAGTCGTTCTTCAGATATACCTGCTGGTCTTCATATTGCGAGAAATCAGCGTTCAGCTGATTAAACTCATTGGTCAGCAACAAGCGGTCGTTGGCCAATGCCAGAGAATCCACTCTGGCCATAGCATCGTTTGCCACATTGTTGCTACGCGCATTGCTGTAGATGAGTATCCCCACCATGGCCACGAGAGCGGCGAACACCGCCACACCCCCGTATAGCACTATCTTCTGGTTTTTATTCATAACTCAGCCTTTATGATTATCTCCTTTTTGAGGCTTTCTTTTTGGAAGATTTTTTCTTCTTTGAATTAGAAGTAGTCTTTGATTTCTTACTGCCTGAAGCCGAAGCTTTCTTAGCAGGAATTTTAAGTGTCTTGCCGGCGCGGAGGGCATCTCCGGTCATACCGTTGGCCTTGCGCAACGCATCGATAGTGACGCCGTATTTCTTGGCAATCGTAGTGAGAGACTCACCTTTTCTGATAGTATGTTTCACCGGTTTTGCCGGGGCTGCCTTAGTTTTGGGTCTGGTCGACGTCTTGGTCTGAGACTTGGTCGAGGTCTTGGCCGGAGTGGCATTTGCACTGCCTGGCTTATTGGCATTGGCCGCGGTGGCCTGCTGTCCACCCACATTAGCCACGCTGGTCTCTATGCGGAGTTTCTGGCCGACACGCACTGCATTGCGCCGCAGCGAATTCCATGTGCGTATATCGCTCACTCTCACCTCATAGCGCGCTGCTATATCACTGATTGTCTCACCTTTTGTCACGGTGTGTGTGATGGTGCGACGCCTGGGGGTTATGCCGTCCTGACGCACAGGGCCGGCGTTGGGAGCCGGGGCATCCGTATCGGCGTCTTCGACTGACGCCCGTGTGGCCACAAGCAGCTCCTCATCCACATCATCGAGTGCCGGCACTGCATCTTCAGGCATCTCTCCGGGCTCTGCATCCATGCGGCGGGCATATTTCGAAGCCTCATAGGCCAGAATTTCATCCTCGCTCATTATATAGGCCTGTATCTGCTGCGCCGGGAGTATGAGCATGTACTGGCGGGAGGCACTGCCCGGAATAATGTCGGCACGAAACTGCGGATTGAGTATCCTCAGTTCCTCTTTCGGAATATCGAGCACCTTCGAAATCTGATCGAAATGCACACGCGAAGAGACACCGACAGTGTCGGTCACGAGCGGACGCGTGGGGAGCACAGGTGAGATATTATGCTCCTTATAGTAATTCATCACATAGTTGGCGGCGATAAACATCGGCACATATCCGCGCGTCTCAGGCGACAGATATTCATAGATGCTCCAGAAGTCATGCTTCTTCGGGTCGCCGCCGGCTCGGCGCAGGGCCTTGTTGACAGCACCCGGGCCGCAGTTGTAGGCGGCTATGGCCAGACTCCAGTCGCCATAGGTGTCGTAAAGGTCGTGGAGCATCCTGGCAGCTTTCTGCGATGAGCGGTAAGGATCGCGGCGCTCATCTACGAGCGAGGAGATTTCAAGATCATACCCTTTTGCGGCCGCAGGCATAAACTGCCACAGACCTCCGGCCCCGGAGCGCGACACGGCATTCGGGTCGAGGGCCGACTCTATGACAGGAAGATACTTCAGCTCCAGAGGGAGCCGCTCGGCTTCGAGTGCCTGCTCGAAGATGGGCATATAGTAAGTGCCAAGCCCGAGCAGCGAGGCTACAAGCGGGCGCCCTCGCTCCATATAGCGGTCGATATAGCTGCGCACTATCTGGTTGAAGGGCATGTCGATCACTGTAGGCATATCGGCCAGACGCTGACGTATCACGGCATCGGTCGTGGCAGGATTGCCCGACGAGCGATAACGGTCGTCGGTGTCGGTATAGTTCTTCATATACCATGATTCGAGGAGCTTACGGGCATCTGTCTCGAAGCTTTCAGGGTATATGATGGCATCGTCAGTGATTGATTCTTTAAGATTAAGCACATTGTTGCCCTTCGGCGCTGCCAGAAGCGTCGAGGGTGCGAGCGATGCGAGAATTAGGGTCAGGGTCAGTAAACTGCGTTTCATATACGGATATACAGAGAGGGGGATGGGGAGATAAGAGTCAGAAGGTCAAGGCCCAGTTGAGCCCCAATGTCGGGCGTCGATACCCGGGATTTATTATCACTGCCGGAGCCACATCCATCGAGATGTCCTGCGATATGTCGAAATGCGACAATTGCGCGTCGACATAGGCATCGAGCATACACAGCAGATATACGCCTACACAGGCGATGATGCAGAGGTCGCGGTTGCGCCGGTAATAGTCTTTGCGCGATTTAAGAGTCTGCGAGAGCCACGACTTGTCGAGACTTGACTCATCGACCGTAGGCGGAAAGAAGTCAAGGTATGACTTTGTGTCGGGATCATCGTCCATTATGTCTGAGTAGGCCAGCTGATAGTCCTGATACATGCGGGCGTTCCAGCTCGTACCGTATGCCAGGCCCATGTATCCGGCCACGATTATCGGGAGCTTCCAGTAACGCCGGTTGTAGACCTGTCCGAGACCCGGGAAAAGGGCGCTCATCCACACGGCGCGTGTCGGATCAGGATTAAATTCCCGTTTTCCTTCAAGCCCGTAAGGTGAATAATCCTTTGAGGTCACTACATTGAGTGGATCATCCTCTTCTTCGGATGCAATGCCGCTGTCGGTCTTTTCAGCTTCAGGATTGTCCACCATGGCTTCCACATCGAGATATACGGCCTTGTCTGAGGCCAGACTATCCGACACGGAGGTGGATACGGGCGCGGCATCGCCCCGCTCCTCTGCATGGAGGGCGGATATGGCCGACGACAGAGCCACCGTCAGAAGGATAAGCAGACAGTATATGCGTTTCATTTAAGTTTCTCAAACAGTTGCATCAGCTGATGCAACTGTTCATCGGAGTCGAATTTCAAAGTGATGCTACCTTTCCCGTCGTCGCCCCGCCTGAATTTTACAGTCGCAGGCATCACCTGTGCCATCTCATCTGTGAAGAAACGGCATTCGGGCGATTTATCGGGTTCGGCGGCTTTTTTGACCGGAGTGAGTTCGGGGGTTTCCCCGCGCTGAATGGCTATATTGATTTCGCGGGCCATCTCCTCCACCCGGCGCACACTCAGCCCCTCCTTTACAATGAGATTGTAGAGGCGGAGTTGCTGCTTCGGATTCTCCACCGACAGCAGTGCGCGGGCATGCCCCATGTCGAGACGGCGGTCGCGCAGTCCGATCTGGATTTCTGCGGGGAGCTTTAGCAGACGCAGATGGTTGGCTATAGTGGCACGCTTTTTGCCCAGGCGCGCCGACAGACGCTCCTGAGTGAGGCTATAGGTATCTATGAGTTTGCGGAAAGTCAGCGCCACCTCGATGGCATTGAGATCTTCACGCTGTATATTTTCAATTAGCGCCATCTCGGTCATCTCGGAATCGCTGACTGTGCGCACATAAGCCGGCACAGTGGTCAGGCCGGCCATCTGGGCTGCGCGCCATCGGCGTTCGCCGGCTATGATCTGGTATCGGCCGTCGTCCTTCATGCGGAGCGAGAGGGGCTGGATGATGCCGAGTTCGCGGATTGAATCAGCCAATTCCTGAAGTGTCTCTTCATCGAATGTGGAGCGGGGCTGTTCGGGATTGGCATCGATTCTCGACAGCTCGATTTCATTGATTGCCGAGCCGGTGTCGGCGGGCATGTCGCCCATTGATATCAGAGAGTCGAGACCTCGGCCCAGGGCGTTTCGTTTCTGCATTTCTTAATGTAAGGTAATCTGTAAATTTGAACACCTACTTACGTTTCAACACGCAGTGCGGCGGAGGAAGCGGGGGGGGAGGGAGGAGAGAAAACGAGTCCGCTTCTATGCAGGAGAGAGCCGGATTTTCAGACGGCATCGGTCGAGACACGGCGGCGCTGGCGCTGTATCAGTTCGCGCGCAAGCTGGATATAGGCTATGGCCCCACGGCTGTCAGGGTCATAGAGCAGCACCGGAAGTCCGTGGCTGGGCGACTCGGAGAGCTTGATGTTGCGCGGTATTACCGTCTTGAACACCATATCGCCGAAGTGCCCCTTGAGTTCCTCATATATCTGGTTGGCGAGTCGCAGACGGGCATCGTACATGGTCAGCAGGAATCCCTCTATTTCAAGGCTCGGCTTCAGACGGGATTTGATTATGCGTATCGTATTGAGCAATTGCGATATTCCTTCAAGGGCGAAATATTCGGCCTGCACCGGTATTATCACCGAGTCGGCAGCCGTAAGGGCATTGACCGTAATCACACCAAGCGACGGGCTGCAGTCAATGAGTACAAAGTCGTATTCCTCCTTCAGGGGAGTGAGCACCCGCTGGAGCACACGGTCGCGGTCCTGACGGTTCATTAGGGCCACCTCGGCACCCACCAGATCTATCCGGGAGGGTATGATATAGAGATTGTCGATACAGGTCGGAGCGCAGGCTTCTGCGGCGGCCCGGCCATCCACCAGACAGTCGTAAAGACTCAGCTCGCAGCCCGACGGGTCGACTCCTATGCCGCTCGTGGCATTGGCCTGCGGATCGGCATCCACGATAAGCACTTTTTTACCTTCGCGAGCCAGACATGAGCCGAGATTGAAAGCTGTAGTGGTCTTTCCCACTCCACCTTTCTGGTTGGCTATTGCTATGATTTTTCCCATACTGCAAAATAACAAAGTTTCGATGACTTATCAAACCTGCAATCCTTAAATTCTCTTAAAATCGGTCATATCGACGTGTTATTACGTCTGCAAGACGGTTTTCACCACTTTTTTCTGTGCTCTTATCCTTATGAGGGTTGCGCAGGCGAGGTGTGGCGTTCCAGCCATGCCACAGATCTCCGATAGCTGATCCATAGCAGCACGGCGGCCACCATCAGAGCGATACTGAAACTGTAGTATACTCCCACATTATGCAGCTCCATACCCTTTGCAAACCATAGTATCACCGGGCACCCCACTCCAATATAGGACAGCAGGGCCACCCATAGAAGGGGCTTTACCCGAGCCGTGCCGCGCAGGGCATTGGCATAGGTGAGCTGCACGGCGTCGCCGTATTGATAAAGTATCAGCGGCAGCAGCAACGGCACCGTGGCAAGCTGCACTGCACTGTCGGGGGTGAAGAGGCTCACCAACGGATGGAAGCAGAGCCAGAATACCATGGAGGCGCCGGTGGCAAGAAGCAGTATAAGATGCAGCCCGGCGGTGGTGATGCGCCTGACTCCGGCAAAGTCTCTTATACCCACCAGATTGGCCACACGTATGGATGTGGCCACGCCAAGCCCCATATACACCATAAAGCCCAGCTGCGCTATAGTATTGACCACCTGATATGATGCCAGCTGCACCTTACCGAACCATCCGCTCACCACTCCGCCGAAGCTCCACAGGAAGCATTCTATTCCGCTCTGTATCATCACCGGATACGAGATGGTCCACACTTCGAGGCAGCGCGTAATGTGCTCTCGCCCGCAAGCCTTGCGCCATCCCTCCATATAGGGGCGCCGACTGCGGCTGAACAGATAGATGAGCAGAATTCCGAGAGTGGCCGCTACGCGGGCTATGAGGGTGGAAAGTCCGGCGCCGGAGAGACCCAGACGCGGCATCCCGAGCTCGCCTCCTATAAGGAGCCAGTTGCCGAAGATATTCAGTGCGTTGGAGCCAATCACAAGCCACATCGGGGTCGCCGTGTCGGTGCAGCCGTTGGATGTCTGCTGGAAGGAGTTGAAGACAGCCATCGGAATCAGGGTGCAGAGCATTATCAGATAGTAGGGGCGCACGAGCGGCATCAGGTCGGGCGACTGCCCCATACGGTCGACAAAGAAATAAACTATCCCGAGTATCAGCGTGAAGGCCGACGACACCAGGAGGTTGGTATAGAATCCGGCCTTAAGCATGGCGCCCACGCCGTCCTTGTCGCCACGGCTGAACAGTGCGCCGATGAGCGGAGTCAGCCCGGCGGCAAACCCGAACTGCATCACTATGGCCACCATGAAAATCGAGTTGACAAAGGCGGATGCCGCAAGCTCCGCAGTGCCGCAGCGGGCCACCATCATCGTGTCGGCAAACGACACGACAATAATCCCGAGCTGTGTGATCACCACCGGCAGCCCGAGACGCACAAGATTCTTATACTCAGCCTTATATTGCGACACTCCGCGCATCGCGGCGCCCAAACGGCCTATTCCTCTGAACAACATAACAATTCTCTGTTATAGATTCCGTCTGCAAAGTTCGTAATTTATCCTCAATCTACCAAATTTCACCATCTCGTCATAATCTCTCACTATAATCCGCGCTACCCGACTTATGCGCATGTCTGGCATGAAAAGTCCCCATGCCGGGAATCCGGCATGGGGACACAATATTCAGTGAAATAAGTCATTTCCGCACGGAGGATTTCCCCTCCGGCGAGCGGGGAGTGAAATCAGCGTACTGTCAGCTTGACCGTACGAACGCCCACTGTGACGGCCAATATCCCGGCGGGTACTTCGACCGTAAAGCGGTCAGACTCCACGCGTCCCGAAGAGATTACGCGTCCCGACATATCGGATATGACATAGGCCTCACCTTCGGCACCGCCGATCAGCACACGCCCGTGACCGGCTCCCACATACAGTGAGCCATCCACATATTCCACACCCGAACCATCCACCGATGCGGGATTCGAAAGCGCCCCGCGGAAGAGGGTGCCGTTGTCGGCCACATTGGCGACCACGTAGTATGTGCCTCTGTAAGGCGCATCATCGAGCACATGACCGATTGTCTTTATGCCGTCGGCCACTGTGAGAAGCTTGCCGTCATCGGGGCGGAATAAGATGTCGTAGGAATCCACAGTGCGTGCCACACTTTCTGACGGGCTGTAGGATATATCATCAATCATGGCTGCGAAATCGCCGTATGATGCATACACGAGTGCAAAATAACGGGCTTCGGACGGAAGTGTGGCCTCACAGTATTCCCATGTTTCTTCGCCTGATTTGGTGAAGTTTCGCAGCTTCACGAAGTCGCCGCACTCATACATCTGACCGTTGGCGTCACGCTTGGCATTGTCGATGTCGAGGGTGGTGCCGGTTGTGGAGTACCATATCTGCACCGTCTCGGGGAACTGGTCAGAGATGCAGTTCATCCAGAATGCCACCTTCGAGCCGCCATTGACAGCCGGAGAGATGAGCCAGTCGGAATTCTGAGAGGGCTGCTCGCCGTCGTCATACTCGCATGAGCGGGCTATGAGCATCTGCGTGCCGCTGCGCGGGGAGAGGCGGTCGTTGTTCATTGTTCCCTGCTCCACGGCGTCATACACGGTCCATCCGCAAGGCTGGTTGTCGTTCTGCCAGCGGGCGCCATCAATGCAGAAGGGCACCAGACCGTCGAGGTCTACGTTCTGCCACACTCCGATACGGTCGGTAATGGCAAATGGGGACAGGGCCTCGAAACTTTCAGGCAGGTCGTCGGATGCTGTTGGCTGACTCCATTCAAGTGTCACACTGCTGCCTTCGCGGCGTGCCGAAAGGTCGTGTACTGTCGGTATCACGTTGTCGTAGATGATGAATTCCGCCGTAGCCTCGTTGTTGTCAGGATTCTGGTCGTTAGTGGCCTGTGCGATGGCACGTAATTCCATCTTGCGGTACTGCCAGTATTTTTCGTCAATCTCAAATGTCGCGATATGATCATAAGTCTCGCCCGGGCCTACGTTGCCGATAGAGGTCTCTGTCTTGGCTACCACCTTGCCGTCACCGAGAAGTTCCATGCTGAGGCGGCCGGCCGAGGGGAGCGAACCTGCATTTGCCACAGTCACCGTAAATTCGGCCTCGCTGCCGACGATAGTACTGTAGGGAGCCTTTACCGCAGCAATAGAGAAGTCCTGCGAGATATCCTGAAGTATACAGTAGTTGTCGATCAGCGCGAACTGCGACTTATCAAGGCAGGCGCGGACGTTGACCTGAATCCATCCCTGGTCAATGAAGTCGTCGGGGAGCGGAGTCTCCCATTCCTTCCATTCGGCATCCTTTCCTTCGGGTGTAATGGCAGCCATACGACGGAATTCCTGATCGGCTGCGGTGCGTCCCCAGAGCTCCATGGGTGCGGCTCCGGGATAATCCCAGTAGCGGATGGCCACCTTGGCGGCCTTGATTCCTTTGGTCGAGGCTTTGGGAGCCACGCATTCACCCCACACCTTCTCTTCCGACTGGGTAGACACCTTAAGTCCGCCGCCCACTCCGAAGAGAGGACTGCCGTAGGCTACGACTGTTGAAGATGTGGCGTGAAGCCATTCTACGTGATTGAAGGGTTCGGCGAGGTTGAATGTCCACTTCTGACAGTTGAACTGCTGGGTGCCGAATTCTTCCTGCATAGGCACAGGATACGGAGTGCCGAGGTAATCGTTGAAGAAGAGGCCTCCGGTGCTGTTGCCGGTGGCGTTGACTGCTACCGGACCGATATTGATGCCCGACTGCAGAGCCGGAGCTGGCAGGCGATAGGTATATTCATTGTCGGATGTGCCCTTGGCAATCAGTGTCGTCCCGGTGGTGAGATATGAGTAGATATCGTAAGTCACCTGTTCGGGGTCAACATAACCACCGTTGACGCCGACCTGTCCGACCGGATCCCAGGTGATGAGCACGCCGAGGTTGTCATCGGAAATTACGCCCTTCACTCCTGTCGGCGCCAGGGGCACATCGATACCGGCGAATACACTGCCGGTAAGCGTCTTGCCACGTCCGTCGGCAGATACAGCCGACACGTATGCCACATATTTACCACTCTTTTCTACCGGTATGCTGAGGCTCACCTTTTCGCCGGGTTTACCCTCTTTGCTCACCTCCTTGCCCTCAATGGATGCCGTGAGGCTTAATTTCGCAGAGGCCGGGAGTGCGCTTCCGTCAAGAGATTCGAGGGGAAGTGTGGCGGTCACATCGACACTCAGCGCACCCAGAGGAGCACCCTTCACCTCGACATCCGACGGATTGGCCGGAGCTTTGACCGAACCTGTGGCTTTACTTACAGCGAAGTCGCTCAGATGCACACCGCGATAAGTGGTGTTGTCGCCCGGACGTGAATGGAAACCGATGTAGTATGTACCCGGTTCAGGCACTGTGAAGTTTCCTTCAACGCCGGTATACTCCGTCTGGCAACGCTGCGAATGCGAATAAATCAATTCTTCCATCGCCTCCGGCAGCGGGTCGCGTCCGATGTAGACGTCGAGGTTGTCGTGGTGCAGGGCGTTGGCAGTAGCGTTGCGGTAGGTGAATGCAAGGGTATAGAGATCTTCGGCTGAGTCTAAAATCACTGGAGGCATGAAGAGCCAGTCGTCGGGAGCGATATTGTAATCGTTGGTGTAGATGCGGAACACCGGCACACCGGAATATTCCATATAACGGAATTCATATGCATCTCCATTCACATTATATGTCTCGAAAAGCTGAGCATCGGCTGCTGTAGGCAGATACGACACCGGGAGCGTGGCTCCGGAACCTGCCACACGGCTCAGGGGAGCCGAGAGTTCGGAAGTAGTCTCGTGGGCTGTGGCACTGACACGAATCTCTCGCCGTGCGGCCGGCGTGGCCAGACTGAAGGGTATCGAAGTGGTGCGGACAGGAGCATCATTGTATTTCTCGCCGTCGACAAATACGTCGTAGCTCATGTCGGACATGTCGATATTGCCGCCATACACGCCGGTGGGGGCAGGTGCCTCCCACGACAGGATTCCTCCCGACAGGGCGAGTCCGGTCGGAGGGAGAGGACGGTCATATCCGGCATAGAACTCACGGCGCACAATTGCGCCGTCCTGACGCGAGTCGGATACGTACACGGTCAACTGGTGCAGTCCCTGGTTGACATTAAGCTTGCCGGTGACAGTGGAGCCGGGCTTGACGCTCTCGGAGTGGATTTCCGCTCCGTCGATAAGAATATGGAGTGTGAGGGGAGCTGAGAGGGTCTGGCCTCCGAATGTCACCGACGGGACTGTCAGACTGTAGGTGCCGTTTAGAGAGTCCCCCTCGAAATCCACAGAGGTCAGGCTTACGCGGTCGGGAGCGTCATCGGGCGCATACGGATCGGCGCAATAGAGCGTGGTGACGTAGCCGAGGGGATATAGCTCCGACAACTCCAGCGTCTCATAGCTTTCGGCATCGATGCTGATAAGACGGAATTTCTCCGCATTTGAGTCAGCATAGATATATAGATAGCTCTTATCATAGGGGCTGTAGCAGATTGGCACACTTACATGCGACATCGGGAAACAGTAGTATTCGTTGAGGTCGTCAAACTGCATCACCTTATAGGCGTTGCCGTGTGCGGGGTCGATTTCATAGAAAGAGCCATTGTCTTTCAAGCCATACAGTGCGCGTTCGGCCGGATTGAACACGATGTTGCACATGAAGTCGCCGACCGTACCGCCAAGGTTGCCTATCAGCTCAGGACGCCATCTGTCAGATGAGCAGTCTACCTTTACGAGCTGTCCGCCGTTGCCTGTCTGCAGGTCGAGCGCAAGGCCGTAGAAGCAGTCGTCTGCCTCATCGTAGGTCATGCTGTAGAAATACATCTTCAGAGCCTCCTGACCGGTGCCGAATACAAGCGGCTCCATTTCGCGGCCGTAAAGCAGGTCATAGCGTTTCCAGCGAATAGTGTATTCTCCTGTCACCATCCCGCCTTCATCATAATAGAAGTCAGGGATGTATAGGATATTCCCGCGTACTGAGCCGGACTGGCAATCATACTCGTCTCTATTGGTGAAGAGTGCATTTTCGTATATCGGAGAGAGTTCTCCTGTCATTGGGTCAAGTCGGCCGAAATATGCCTTGTCATAGCTTGAGAGCGCCTGATGGCTCGGCACTACAGCATAGACCTCGGCTCCGGGACGCTGAGCCGAACGAAATGGATTGTCAGGCAATGACGCTATATCAGTCAGCGCAGCAGATGCAGAACCCGCACACGCTACTGACATGGCAGCAGCCACATAGAGTGATAATCGATTCATACAGGTCGTATCAATATTAATATTAAAAAAAGGTTAGTATTCAAGTGTGTTTACAGGAGGAGTGTATATTCATTTCGTTTTTTTGTTTATAGTGGAATAGACGACTTTTCCGGCAAACTTACTGCCGCAAATATAGTAATTATTTTTCATTTCATACTCACTCCTTCACTTAAATTTGAACACTTGCTCATAAATTAAAGTCGAGCGCCATATTATTCAAATTAAATTTATGTAATATGCGGGATTATTTTTAGTCTATTCAGATGGGGAGTGAAGGGGAATACAACCATATTTGACTGAATGACAGGCCGGAAGCGGCAAAAAAGAAGCTGCGGATTGTATAAAAGATTCCCTTTAATCAACTGCCGTTTTAATTTGAACACTTACATACTCACACTATGGATTGTCGCAAATCCAGGATTACAGTCTTGCCTGTCAGCGGGAGCGTTTCCAGCGATTGTGGCTCCAGAGCCAGTAAGGGGGATTGCGGCGGATGGTGTGTTCGAGTTCGCGGAGGTAGGCGAGGGTGTAGGGGTTGTCTGTGGCTATGGGTCGTTGACAAGCGCCATCGGGAGTAGCCGACGAGGCGGAAGGCGAGGATGCTCCGGAGGGGGGGGCTGTCTGTCGTGGGGCCGCATCTATGGGATTTAGCCGGCGGAATTCAAGACAGTAGCGCCCACGGGCCACGGGAAGCATCTCGGCATAGACATATACGGCGCCAAGCCGTGAGCCGATGACTTCTCCACCGTTGACGTAAGGGGTGTCGATTCCCATAAAATCGGTCCAGTGCTTGAGTTCCGGAGTAAAAGGACGCTGGTCTGCAATGAATCCACACACGAAGCGACAGCCACTGCGGTCAATCTCAATCAGTCGGCGCACGGCCCGCGACATGGGGATATTCTCAGTGCCGAAGCGACTTCTGAGGCCGAGCATCACGCGATCCATCACCTTATTGCTCAACGGATGATAAATCTCACACATCACCGCACCGGGAAGAAAATGGCGTGCGGCGTAAGTCACCCATTCCCAGTTGCCGTAATGTCCGAGGTATAGTATCACTGATTTGCCTGACGCGAGGGCATCGTTGACTATCGCGGCTCCACGCACTTCGACACGTCTCGCCATCTCGGCATCGCTGATGCGGGCGAGACGCGCCGTCTCCACAAACACATCGCAGAGGTATCCATAGAAGCGTCTGCCCCACTCCTGACGCTCCTCTTCCGAAGCATCGGGGAAGGCCCGGCGCAGATTCTGCCCGACAAGCCCCCGCCGATACCCCACCACATCGCGCATAATCCATGCGGCGAAATCGCTCAATGCATAGAGTGCGCCCGCCGGCAGCAGGCCGGCCAGGCGAAGGCTCCCCCTTATAATATGATATAGCACCCGCTGACTGCAGGTCATAGACTTATCTGAAGGCGATGGCTTATCCATTGTTCAAATTCTTTCTGTTGGGCAGGCGAAGCCTTGTCGAGTGAGCTGATGCATCCGAGCTGGAGGTCAGCACGGCGGTCGGCCCAGGCAAGGCGCACGGTGAGATAGTCGGAGCGTGAGGCCACGGGCTTGAGGAAGAGGTTGATGTCAGAGTGCTCGATGCGCAGACACCCGGCGCGCTCGGCAAGGAGGTTGCACAGCGAATGAGGGGTAAACTGCGTGCGCTCGCGGAACTTTGGAGCGGCATTGCGCTCTGCCACTCCGGGATGTGCCGCGAAATACTCTTCGAGCAGCCTGCGGCTTTGCGCTGTGGGTGTATGGTAATAGTAGAGCAGATGCCCTGTGCCAAGCTGACGGGCTGCGGCTATCATGGCGGTCTTGAAGCCTATCACGTTGCGTCCGCCACGCATACGCAGTCGGTCGAGCAACGACGCCCACCATAGCGGCATACGGTGGCCATGGAGTATCAGGCGCTCCCCGTCAAACCAGTCAGAGGGCTGCATCGGCGCCATCACGAATGTATCGTCATTGAAGTAGATATAGCGGTCGCTCAGCCCGGGGATCCGCCATAGCATTGTCTCGATGGAAATGGAATTGAATACGGGAAGCAACTCTTCACATCCACGGAAAATCGTACGGTGGTCAACCACCTCTACCGGCACCGGATGACTGAATTGCCGGAGCACAGGTTCGAGCAGCGGCATGGGGTCCTGACCGTCGGTGACTATGAATATGCGGCGAGCCCAGGGTATGAAGCGGTTGACCGATGCTACTGACCAGGCCAGTTCGCCAAGATTCGCATATCGAGTGGTGCCTCCGGTGTCGTCGCTCATTCCCGAGGCCGGAGTGCCGGCATAGCGGCTGCGCAAGGCATTGAGACGCGGGTCATTGCCGTCGACCCACGTATATACTATATCGATATCTGAAGCTGGAGATGGATTCATACTGTATATTTAAAGCGCTCCGGGATACGGGCCACGATGCGGAGTCCATAGGTAGAGGGTTTGTTTAGGGCAAATATCGGCCGACAGAATGTCTGAAGAGTCCGGGCTATCCGCACTCCCCTCTCCCAGTCGATGGCCTTGACACGGCTGATGCGCCGCAGAGCGCGCTGGCGCTTAAGCTGATGGCGCGTCCAGCCGTTGTCGACACGCGAGGCATCGGCTGAAATCTCCCGCAGACTCTCCTGATCGACTCCGCCGAAATGAAAGAGATAAAGGCCCGGGACGATATGGAAGTTGACACCCTTGACGCGATGGTAGCCGCCTCCCCATTTCAGCCGGCGTGTGATGACGGAGGGCTTAGTGTAGCGCGAATAGAGCCACCCCCGATGACGCTGCGAAAGGAATGGACGCGAGAAGTCGGCGGCTCCTTCCGACGGCAGATGCTGCAGCACGTCAACCCCCAGACCGGAATAGCACGGATGCCGGGGCTGGCCGGAGAGAAACTCTGCAAGGCCAAGACCTATGTCAGGATCTACCACCAGAAACTCGTCGGCATCCGTGGCTATCACCATGTCGGCTCCCTCATGATCCATAAGAGCGGCGGCCTGCTCCGACATAAAGCGGGCCCGCTGCCTGTCAGTCGCCACCACATCACCCTGCATCTTGGGGAGCACCTGAGTGACGGTGCCTGCGCAGAAGGGGGGCACTTTCTGATCTTCTCCATCAAAAAAAATGCGAAGGTTCGACAGGCCGAGCTCTCGACCGTAATGCTCTACCCATTTGGAGAGAAAACGGTCGTTGCGCACCATTGTCATGGCTATTATCTTCTTCAATGGCATGTGATGTATTGCTTTTTTGAAGTTAAGGATGCAACAAGTCAATTTGCTTCCACAAATTTAATAAAAAAATTGACGGGATTTTATAACTTTGCAGAGAAAACGCCCATTAACGGACAATTTACCAACATTAACCCATGAATCAGAATCCCGAAATATCAATAATCGTGCCTGTCTACAAGGTAGAACGCTATCTTCGGCAATGTCTTGACTCCATTGAGGCTCAGACATTCTGCAACTGGGAGTGCATCCTGGTGGATGACGGTTCGCCGGATGGCTCGGGAGCCATCTGCGATGAATATGCCGCCCGCGACAGCCGATTCCGGGTGATACACCGTCCCAACGGCGGCCTCTCAGCCGCCCGCAACACCGGAATCCGGGCATCTGTAGCGCCATACATCGGATTTGTGGATTCCGATGACTGGACTGATCCCGAAATGTTTGCCACTCTGCATCATCTGATTACCACCTTTGACACAGATGTGGCTCAGATAAGCTTCATCAACGAATACCGCACTTTCAGCCGTCCGAAACCAAAGACGCGAGACACTGTGTGTTACAAAAGAAAAGACACCGTGCGGCATCTGTTCTGGGGCGATACCATCCCAGATTATATGTGGATGAAGCTGTTCAGGCGTAAGGTAATCAACTCTCCCTTCCCCGAAGGGAAAGTATTCGAAGACATACACACCCTCAATTCCTGGATTAAGGACATAGACTCTATCGTGGTCTCGCCGGCGCTTATGTATCATTACCGCAAGCGCCGGGGAAGTATTGTCAACTCCCAGTTCTCATCCAACAGATACGACTATCTGGCAGCCTGCATTTCCCGCGTCAAGGCATTCCGCGTCATTGAGCCAGAGGCATTCTCCGACTCCGAAGCCGCGGCATATCTCTGGACTGCAGCCGTCAATGCCGGCAAGTCAATCGCACGTCTGGAGCCTGATGTGCAGGCCCGTGCAGCAAGCATAGAGCGAATAAGCGAGATCTGCCGGAATTTTCCGGATCCCCCGCTCCGCAGACTCGGCCTTAAGAAATACTTCCGGTCGCGTCTGCTCGGCCGCCATCCGGCACGATTCAACTGGCTGATGAGGTTTGTCTATTCGGGCGACCTGCACAGCCATCACCGCCTGAAAGCCTATTTCGACTGATTGCAGAGCCCTATGTGCGACAGGAATATTCATGCCGCACACGCCATCATGCCGCTCAATTAAACAATAATTTCAGTATTTTTGTATTTATATATAGGGAGATACGCTGCGCAACCACTGTGTGTACAGATTCTCTCCACACATCATGACTGAAACACCATTTATGAACAAGACCTTGAAATGCGCTCTGGCCTTCGGCCTGTCGATGATGGCTCCGCTCTACTCTCTGGGAGCCGTCAGCCTTGACTCATGCCGCAATATGGCGTTGCGCAACAATAAGACCATACGGTTGGCCGAAGAGGGTATCCGGAGTGCCGGATATGAGAAAAAAGCCGCTTTCGCCAATTATCTCCCGGGCATAGACTTCACAGGAGGATACATGTATAATCAGAATCAGATTGAACTTCTGGGAGAAGACGCCAAACTGCCTACAATGAGTTTCGACCCGGCCACTCAGACTTTCAAGTACAATATCCTCACCTCCCCCGACGGCACACCAATCAAAGACCCCGCTACCGGAGGTCTGATTCCCACTGAAGTGGCCGTAATCCCGAAGGAGGCGATGGAGTTCGACACCCACAACGTGTTTGCCGGAGCATTCACACTCACGCAGCCCGTCTTCATGGGAGGCATGATCAAGGCGATGAACGACATCACGAAGTATGCCGAGAATGCCGCTGTGGCAATGAAGAATTCAGCTGTACAGGATGTGGTGTTCGGCGTAGACCAGGCTTACTGGACCGTCGTATCGCTCGGAGAGAAGAAGAAACTGGCCGAAAGCTTTGTGGCTCTCGTGGATTCTCTCCGCCAGAATGTGCAGGCTCTGCTTGACGAAGGTATGGCCACCAGATCCGACCTGCTGACGGTGCAGGTGAGTCTCAATCAGGCTAAAATCACACAGACGAAGGTGGACAACGGGCTCTCGCTGGCCCGCATGGCTCTGGCCCAGATTTGCGGCCTTCCGGTGAATTCCGATCTGCGCCTTGCCGATGAGGAGGGCCCTGCGGCACGTAGCGGCGCGGCCCCGCAGGATATCAATATGCCGGATGTGTATGCTCGCCGACAAGACCTTGAACTGGTGCGCCAGAGCATCAACATACTCGGCAGTCGCGAGAAACTCGCACTCGGCATGATGCTCCCCAAGGTGGCCGCCGTGGGGATGTACTCATTCTCCAATCCTAACGTGAATCACGGTTTCGAAAAGAAATTCGGCGGCGGATTCAGCGTAGGAGCCACCGTCACCATTCCTCTCTGGCACTGGGGACGCAACTATAATCATTACCGCGCCACAAAAGCCACCACAAATGCCCAGCGCCTCATGCTTGAAGACCTGGAAGAGAAGGTGGAACTTCAGGTCAACCAGGCCCGCTACAGTTTCAATGAGGCCCACAAGACCTATGAAATGACTCTCAGCAATATGGAGAGCGCCGAAGAGAACCTGCGATGCGCACAGATAGGCTACAAGGAGGGGGTGCTCACCACCGATGATGTGATAGCCGCCCAGACTGCATGGCTGGCCGCTAACTCAGAGAAAATCGACGCACAGATCGGCATACGCCTCTGTGAGGTGTATCTTTCAAAGGTGCTCGGCACTTTGGGCTATTGAAGCCGCTTCCGCACCATATGCGGTTCAGCCTCGACCGGACGGCTCCGACACATATATTTTCATCCGTTTACAAACCGAATAGAATCCACAACACCCCGACATGAATAATCTCAACAACGATTCTCTTGAAGCCACCAAAAAGGATAAGCTTCTAATTCTCACCATAATCATCATAGTGCTCATCATAGCGGCACTGGCCGTCACAGGATTTCTCTTCATCAAGCAGGGGCCTGACGTAGTGCAGGGGCAGGCCGATGCCTCCGAGGTGCGCATATCGGGCAAACTGCCCGGGCGCGTCGCCGAACTCTATGTGGAAGAAGGACAGAAGGTGAAGGCCGGCGACACGCTGGTGCGCATACACTCCACTCTTGTAGAGGCCCGGATGAATCAGGCCAAGGCTATGGAGAATGTGGCCGCTGCCACCAACCGTAAGGTAGATGCCGGCACCAGGACCCAGATCATATCGGCCGCACATGACCTCTGGACTCAGGCACAGGCTGCATCCGGCATCACCGAAAAGACATACCGACGCCTGGAGAACCTCTATGCCAAGGGTGTGGTCAGCGAGCAGAAGCGTGATGAGGCGAAAGCCGCCTATGATGCAGCCAAGGCTGCCGAAGCCGCGGCCAAGAGCCAGTACGAACTCGCCAGATCAGGTGCCCAGAAGGAAGACAAGGAGGCTGCATCAGCCATGGTGACTGCAGCCAAAGAATCTGTGGAGGAAGTCAACGCCATACTTGAAGACCAGTATCTCACAGCCCCCTGCGACGGCGAAATCATAATCGTATATCCGGAGGTGAGCGAGCTTGTGGCAACGGGAGCACCGATCATGACCCTCCAGAAGGCCGACCACTGGGCCACATTCAATGTGCGCGAGAATCTGCTCAAGGATATCGCGCTGGGTTCGAAAATCAAGGTCTATATCCCGGCCCTCGACATACATACCGACATGAAGGTCTACTATATCAAAGACCTCGGCACCTATGCCAACTGGCAGGCCACAAAATCCACCGGCGACTATGATGCCCGCACTTTCCAGATCAAAGCGCGTCCCGAGAAGGCTATCGCGAACTTCCGTCCCGGAATGTCGGTAATTTATGAAGGGGCTGTAAAATGAGCGCTTTCTGGCAGATATTCCGACGCAGCGTGCTGCAGCTTGCACGCCGGCCCATATACTGGGTCGGCATCTTCCTTCTGCCGCTGTTCTGCTTCCTTCTGCTTGCCGACCTGATGTCCGACGGTCTGCCTGTGAAGGCTCCTGCCGCCATAATCGACAATGACGGCTCCCCGCTGTCGCGACAGGTAAGCCAGCAGCTTGCAGGGATGCAGATGGTGGATGTGGTGGCCACACCGCATTCATTCACACAGGCGCGCCATCTGATGCAGGAGGGGAAGATATACGGGTATTTTCTGATTCCGGAGAATTTCGAAGCCAATCTTCTCTCCGGACGCGCTCCGGAAATCACCTTCTATACAAACATGACATATTATGTGCCGGCATCGCTGCTATATAAGACTTTCAAGACCACAGCCCTCTACACCAAGGCCGGAGTGGCCTCCGATGTGATCAGCAGCGCCGGATTCACCGAGAATCCGACTGCCATGCTTATGCCGATCAATATCAATGTGCGCGGGCTGGGCAATCCGGGACTCAACTATGCATATTATCTATGCGTGAGTTTCATGCCCTGTGTGCTGCAGCTGATGATAGTGCTCATCACTTGTTTCAGTCTCGGACAAGAGGTGAAATACGGCAGTTCGAAACGACTGATGGAGCTGGCCGGAGGCTCGATTGTAAGGGCTGTCAGTGCCAAGTTGATGCCGCAGACTCTGATATGGTGGGTAATCGCCCTATTTCTGGAGTCGTGGATGTTTGGATGGCAAGGCTACCCGATGCACGGCTCATGGTGGTGGATGACACTGTCGGAACTGATGTTTGTTCTGGCCTGTCAGGGATTCGGACTGCTGATATACTCTGCACTGCCGAATCTGAGGCTTTCGCTCTCGGTGGGGGCTCTGGTGGGTATCCTGTCGTTCTCGATCGCGGCGTTCTCATTCCCTGTACAGAGCATGTATGGCGCTATAGCTATCACGAGCTATATCGTGCCCACGCGCTATAATTTCCTGATATACATCGACCAGGCGCTCAATGGCATTGATATCTATTACTCTCGTTGGTGGTATGTGGCATATATCATCTTCATGGTGGCACCGCTGCCCCTGCTGCCGCGCCTGCGGAAGGCCATGCTCAATCCTGTATATGTGCCGTAACGGTCCATGCCCCGGATAAGGCACCCCTGCACTTCACCATCATCCGCTCTCTCTTCATTCTAACACGTTGATTTATGAAGAAATTCTTCCGACAATATTATCATGCGCTGATTCAGGAATTCCGGCTCGTGAAAGGCGATCCCGGAGTGCTGATATTCCTGATTCTGCTGCCGCTGGCATATCCGCTGGTGTATTCTCTGATTTATAATCCCGAACTGGTGAGAGACGTGCAGCTCGTGGTGGTCGACAATGACCGCACTCCGATGTCGCGCGAACTGGTGCGCCGCATCGATGCGGCACAGGGAGCCTGGGTAATCGGATATGCCGCCAATCTCGGAGAGGCAAAGCGTGCCATGAATGAGCATGATGCCTACGGCATTCTGGAGATTCCGGAGGGATTCGAACGCCGCGTCGGACTCAATGAGCAGGCTCAGGCCGTGATGTATTGCGAAATGTCGTTGCTGCTGCGCTACCGCGGCCTCCTCGTGTCGGCCACCGATGTGATGCAGGATTTCGGAGCCACCATCACCACCAGGCGCATCGACCACATAGCCCCTCTTGCCGAAACCATCTCTTCAGGCGACCTCATGCCTGTCAATAATATCCAGATGGGCAATATCGAAGGGGGCTTCGACTCATTCGTCATGCCCGGCATTCTGATGCTTATCCTGCAGCAGTCGCTACTGCTTGCCGTGTCGATGTGCGGCGGCGCAAAGCGTCAGGACCCCCGCAAAGCCTCTTTCACCCCCCTTTCGGCAGAGCGCCCCTCGCTGATTGCCACTATGGGAGGCCAGACCACCGTATATCTCATCATGATGATAGTGCCCGTGATCTATATAGTGCATTACGTGCCGTTCATCTTCAGATTCCCGATGGCCGGCGACACCCTGCAGGAGTTCCTATTTATCGTGCCGTTCGTTTTGTCGTCGGTCGGACTCGGCTTCGTACTGCAGGGGATAGTGCGCGAGCGCGAGAGCATCTTTGTCATATGGGTTGTGACATCGGTTGTGTTCCTGTTCCTTTCGGGTCTGACATGGCCAAGATATGCCATCACCGGATTCTGGCGGGTGCTGGCCGATGCCGTGCCTGGCACGTGGGGTGTCGAAGGGTTCATCCGCATGAACACCAACGGTGCGTCGCTGGCACAAGTGAGTGTGGAATACCGCAATCTCTGGACCCTGGCTGCCATCTATCTGACGGCCGGCTATCTGGTGCAGCGCTTCGTGCAGCGCCCCGATATCGAAGCTGCGGCACGCCGGCTGGAAAATGATTCGGCGACAAAGAGTTGATTACTGACGAAAATTTGCTTAAATTTGCAATTTGAATCCGAGGCAGTTTGCTGACTTGTTCAGACGGCTTCTTCCAAACATCATGAGACTCATATACAAATGAAAGACCTGTGGATGTTCATTCGCCGGTTCGCCTGGCCATATAGGGGCACACTCTCGCTAAGTGTGCTCTTCAACATCATTACGGCCTTCTTCACGATATTCTCGTTCGCTTTTCTGATTCCGATACTGCAGATGCTCTTCGGACTCAACACCACTCATTATGATTTCATACCATGGGGCGAGGAGAATATCAAGGAGGTGGCAGTCAACAATTTCTATTATTTCACCGACCGCCTTATCCTGCAGCACGGACAATCCTATACTCTGGCCATACTGGCCGGAATACTTATTGTCATGACAATCCTCAAGACGGGCACCTATTTCCTGTCCGACTATTTCATCATCCCGCTGCGCAACGGCGTGGTACGCGACATTCGCAATGCCATGTATGCAAAAATCGTCAGTCTCCCCATCGGCTTCTTCACTATGGAGCGCAAGGGCGACATAATGGCGCGCCTGTCGGGCGATGTGAGCGAAGTGGAGAATTCGGTGCTGGCCTCGATTCTGTCGGTAATACGCTATCCGATAATGATTGTGGTGTGTCTGGCCGTGATGATTTATATATCATGGCAGCTCACGATATTCGTGCTTGTGCTGCTCCCGATAGCCGGAAGCGTGATGGGTTTTGCCGGAAAGAAACTGAAGATATCCTCTCGCCGCGCCCAGGACCTCTGGGGCATAATACTCTCCACCGCAGAGGAGACAATCGGCGGTCTGCGCATCGTCAAGGCTTTCAATGCCGAGAGCCAGATGCGCCGGCGATTCGGCGGAGAGACAGGTGAATACCTGAGCATCAACAATGCCGTGCAACGGCGCGTGGCCCTGGCTCACCCCATGAGCGAGACGCTCGGCACGATTGCCATTGCAGCAGTGCTGTGGTTCGGCGGAAGCCTGATTCTATCCGGGCATTCAAGCATCGATGCGGCTGAGTTTATCTATTATATGGTGATTTTCTACAGTATCATCAATCCGGCCAAGGAGCTGTCGAGAAGTTCGTATACCATCCAGAAGGGTATGGCTGCCCTGCAGCGCATTGACGTAATCATGAATGCATCCAATCCTATCGCCGACCCGGAGAATCCCGAATCACTACCGGCCTCTGCCGCCGGGGGGAGCGAGATTGAATTCCGCGATGTCTGCTTCAGCTACGACGGCACACGCCGCGTCATCGACCATGTGTCGCTCCGGGTAGAGCCAGGTCAGACGGTGGCCATCGTGGGACAGTCGGGGTCGGGAAAGTCGACTCTCGTTGACCTCGTGCCACGATTCTGGGATGTGCAGCAAGGAGCCGTGCTGGTGGACGGGGTGGATGTGCGCCGAATCAAGGTCTACGACCTGCGATCGCTGATGGGCAATGTCAATCAGGAGGCCATACTGTTCAACGACACCTTCTTCAACAATATAGCGTTCGGATGCCCCGATGCCACCCGACAGGATGTGGAGCGGGCCGCACGCATCGCCAACGCACATGATTTCATCATGGCCACATCCGATGGCTATGACACCATAGTAGGCGACCGAGGTTCCCGCCTCTCCGGCGGCCAGCGCCAACGGGTCAGCATAGCCCGTGCCATTCTAAAGAATCCCCCGGTGCTGATACTCGACGAGGCCACATCGGCACTCGACACAGAGAGCGAGCGACTGGTGCAGGAAGCTCTGGAGCGCCTGATGAAGGACCGCACCACCATCGTGATAGCCCATCGACTGAGCACCATCACCAACGCCGACAAAATCTGCGTAATGCACGAAGGGCGCATAATCGAAGAAGGCACACATGAGCAACTTATGGCACTTGACGGCCATTACCGCAAGCTTATCCGTCTGCAATCGGCAGATGATAAGCAATAATTCCTCACCCCCTCAATAAAATCCTCTGAATATGAAAAAAATAGCAATCCTATGCTCAGGCAACGGCTCTAATGCCCAACATATATACGACTATTTCGCCCATGGCAACCGGGTAAAGGTGGAACTCGTAATCTACGACCGCCCGGACGCACCCGTGGCTGAACGAATGCGCGCTCGCGATGTCGACACTCTTTTTCTCCCTCCGGAAGTATGGACTGACCGTCCGGATGAAATCGTCACTCTTCTATGCCGGCGCGGAATCGACCTCGTGGTGCTCGCCGGATTCCTGCGTCATGTGCCCGACACAATCACCCGCGCCTTCTCCGGACGGATGCTCAATATCCATCCGTCGCTGCTACCGGCGTATTCAGGCAAAGGGATGTATGGCAGAAAGGTGCATGAGGCCGTAATCGCCGCAGGCGAGACTCGTTCAGGAGCCACAGTGCATTATGTGACAGACCGCCTCGATGCCGGCGAAATACTGATGCAGGAAGAAGTGGAAGTCACCCCCGGCGACACTGCTGAATCGCTCGAACAGAAAGTACACGAAGTGGAATATTCACTTTATCCACGCGCCATAATGGCGGCCTTGGGGAAGCTTGACAACCCGGAGGTCGCCGCACCGGCCGATTCGCAGCAGTCCCACGCCGACACAACAGCCCGGGATGCCTCTGTCGCCCCGGATGAAGCAGCTACCGGAGAGAATAAAAGCAATCCCGGGGTGCAGGAAGTTCGGGAGACTGTGACTCCCGGACAGGAATGGGCCAGCACTCTCGGCGTGGCCTACGACCCCACGAAACTGCCGCCGGAATATCCCGGTGCCGTGCCTCCGCCACTCCCCCGACGCACTGAGAAAGCCGGATTCACACCCCACCCCTCACAGTCCGCACCGGAACATCTTGCCCCTCATTATCCGCAGCCTGAGCAACCGATGCCGCCGACATATCTTGTATGGGCCGTCATAATGACTGTGATCTGCTGTCTGCCTGCTGGAGTTGTGGCCATCATCTATTCCACTCAGGTGAGCTCAAAGTATTATGCCGGTGATATGGAGGGGGCACGCCGCAGTTCGGAACGAGCACAAATATGGATTATCGTCAGCTTCGTTGTCGGAGTGCTGGTGCAGTCGCTTTATCTGCCCCTCTCTCTGCTCTTCAATTGAGATTTCACTTCCTTATCACAATCAAACAACTCAGACGCTTATGCCGGCCGACATAACTGAAAATCCCAGCGTGCCGCAGGCGGTGGAGCGTGCCAAGCAGCGATTCTCCATCATTGGCAATTCCCCGGCACTTACCGATGCCATACTCCGCGCCATCAAGGTGGCTCCGATCGACCTGTCGGTGCTCGTGATTGGCGAAAGCGGCACCGGCAAGGAATTCTTTCCCCAGATTATACACACCACCGGAGCACGCAAGCATAAGAAATACATCGCCGTCAATTGCGGCGCGATACCTGAAGGCACCATCGACTCCGAACTTTTCGGTCACGAGAAAGGGGCCTTCACCGGAGCTGTAGCCACACGCAAAGGATACTTTGAAGAGGCCGACGGCGGAACTATCTTTCTTGATGAAGTGGCCGAACTCCCCCTCACCACACAGGCACGGCTGCTGCGTGTGCTTGAATCGGGGGAATTCATGAAGGTCGGTTCATCGACGGTGCAGCGCACGAATGTGCGTATCGTGGCCGCTACAAATGTCGACCTCCTCATGGCAGTGAGGAAAGGAAAATTCCGCGAAGACCTCTATTATCGCCTCTCGACAGTACTCATCAATGTGCCGCCTCTGCACGACCGCGGCGACGACGCTCTGATGCTGGCCCGACGCTTTGCCGCATCATTCGCCGAGCGCTATATGACCGAGCCAATACGCTTCTCCGAGGAAGCCCGACACGCTATAATGCTTTACCGCTGGCCGGGGAATGTGCGACAGCTGAAAAACATAGTAGAGCAGCTTGCTCTTTTTCATGCAGGAGAAGAGATTTCGCGACTCACTCTTCTGGAAGCGCTACCCATGCCGGAACGCCCCGGCAATCGGGAAAGCATGCCCGTGGCCGACATGCACACTTATGAGCATGAGCGAGAGTTCCTCTGGCAGACTCTTTTCGCCATGAAAAGCGAGATAGCCGAACTCCGCTCCATCCTGGGCGTTACGCCTCATGGGGGCGAACAGACCCGGGCGCTGCTGACAAAACTCCCGCCACGCATCCCGGCTGACAATAACGAAGCTGAAACTCATCGAGGCATACTGCACGAAGTGCTTGCTGAAAAGGAGAATCCTCCGCTGTCGCTCGAAGACACAGAACGCGAAGCTATAGCCGAAGCACTGCGCCGCAACGGCGGCGACAAGCGCCGCGCCGCCGAACAGCTCGGCATATCGCCACGCACCCTCTACCGCAAAATACATGACTTCAGACTCTCCGACATATAAATCCATCTCTCCGATACCTCCGCCGATGAAACGCGCCACAATTACACTTCCTCTGCTTATCGTCATGATGCTCATGCCTATAGTCTGCGGACTCTCCTCATGCCGCATCAGCTATAAGCTGAACGGATCGGCCATAAATTATGACCTGTACAAGACAATACACGTATCGGAGTTCCCGATTCGCGCAGCACTCGTGTACCCACCGCTGCAGCAGGAATTCCAGAACCGGCTGATGGATGCTGTCACCCGTCAGACTCGCCTGCAGATCATCGATGGCAACGCCGATGCCGAAATCACGGGCGAAATCACGGGATACGCTCTCTCGCCCCAGTCTGTGGGTGAGGATGCATATGCCACAGAGACCCGACTCACAATCACTGTACACATAAAATACACCGACAATATCAATCCGGCCAACAACATAGACCAGAGTTTCTCGGCCTATCGTCAGTTCAGCTCTTCGCTGCTGCTGATTGATGTGCAGGATGATTTGTGTCAGGAGATATGCGATGAACTTGTGGACCTCATATTCAATGCGACTCTCGGAAACTGGTGATTCCACACACACAGGGACATAATTCATCACAACACGCATCACATACCCATGCATCACGATATATCATACCCGGAGGCTCTTGAACTGCTTGAGAGATACCCTTATTTCATCTACGCGGCAATCATCGCGCTCCCTCTCGCACCAGACGACGAAACCCGCCAGCGGCTGCAGGCCATCATCAGCCTCAACACTCCGGGCAAACAGAACGCCTCAGCTCCGGCCGCCACGTCCCATAAGAAGGAATGCCAATCCACCGTCGATGCCATCGATGCTTTCCTGGCCGGACACGACCCCTCAGGCATCACACAGGCCCCCTACATACCCGGCGACGGACTTCCGGAGCCGGCTCCCGCATCCGGCCACACACCTCCGGCCGACACCAGTCTGCTGCCATCGCTCATAAAAAATCGCAAATATGCCGAGGCCCTGGCAATTATTGAGGAGTTAAATTTGAAAAATCCGGAAAAAAGTATTTACTTTGCAGACCAAATACGCTTCCTTAAAAAGCTTATCATAAATCAAGAAAAAGCAAACTGTTAAAATATGTACATTTTCCTCAGTATCCTGATCGTTCTGGCATGCGCGCTGCTTATCGCAGTGGTGCTCATCCAGAAATCAAAAGGGGGCGGTCTGGCCTCCGACTATTCAAGCGGCAACCAGTATCTCGGCTATCGCAAGACCACCGATTTCATTGAAAAAGCCACATGGGGCCTGGGCATCTTCATCTGCGTGGTGAGCATCCTCGCTTCATTCGCCATCAAGACTCCCGTCACCCGCTCGGCAATCGAGACCAAGGCTCCCGCCACTACTCCGGCTGCAGCCCCCGCCTCGACTCCGGCACCGGCCAATCAGGTGCCCGCCAAATAATCAGACACAGGATTAATCCACATGCCGCCTCACAGCGGCACTAAATTCATATCGGCTCTCCGGCCACACACTCCCCCTCCGCACTTCCGGGAATGTGGCCGGAGGGTCGGTGTGTATACTCACCTGCACTGCGACCGGCCGCAACCCGCCTATATCCGGCCCATATATACATTCAGCGCATCCCGACCTCCTTAATCACTTTAGACCGCTTCCAACAAAAAATGTAAACGCAGGGGTCGCGGATTTTGGTCAGATTTGGCCTTGCCGGTGATGGAACATAGCTGGCTATGCGACTGAACCCAAAGGCCAAAGCCGGCCAAAAGCTGCGAGACGGAGGTAACTTCCTTTCGCATGTACCGGATGTTGTCATTATACAGTTTTTAATATAAGTAAGTGTTCAAATTTAACCGATAGTAATTGAAAGGGAATCTTTTATACAATCTGCGGCTTCTTTTTTGCCGCTTCCGGC
>ERZ778515.58-NODE-58-length-88573-cov-13.418051_pt1 | contig 88573 bp, 87 predicted proteins | sample MGYA00510343_ERZ778515 | MGnify/ENA primary metagenome ERZ778515 (study PRJEB29527, sample SAMN07138965) | mouse gut metagenome | material: feces | host: mouse | place: China:Nanjing | collected 2016-01-25 ...
TAGGGTTTTTATGCGCTTTTTTATAGAAATCAAGGAATAAGTTACATAAAAAAAGACCTCCTATATCATCACTTAGGATACCGGAAGATTTGGAGGTCGAAAAGTTATTAATCGGTTTGTTTCTTACTTTTTATTCTATTACTCAGGCACTTGATTCCATAGATACAACCAAGAATCATCAAAACAAGAATCAACATCCCCAAAACACTTAATAACGCAATTGCAATTTTTGGAAATCTATTTCCTATTACCATTAAATCACCAACCAATATTATTGATTCCTAAAAAGTTTAAACAACCTGTTATAATTAGAGTAATAAACAAATATTTTTCAGCTTTTTGGGCAAATGTTTTCCCACTTTCACCTGATTCTTGATGTAACCCTGAGAGGTCGAAAACCATCATAATAAAATAGTAAATTGTTTCAATAATTACAACCCCAAACAAACTTCCTATACAAAGCAATAGCATTAATTTTTGAGGATTAATCTCTGAAAAGAGTCCGTTAATAAGATTAGTACCTCCAAACATTACGAATGCTATACCCACAAAAATTGCAACAATTCCTATTAGCTCCTTAGATAATTCTTTTGTTTTATTTTCAACTTTCTTAAAATGTTTATTTGCCTCCTTTATCTTTTTATTTAGTTTATTAATATCATTTTTGATTTTGTTTTCAACCGCTTCCTCTGCTCTATCAATTACTGTACTCTGTGCATTGGCTAATTCTACATGATCTCGTAACCTAAGCAATTCGTTGATTGTTTCATCTTTTACTTTTTCGTTAGTAGATGCATACTCAATCAAGCCATCAATCGTATGATACAAATTTTCATAAATTTCTCCACTAGAATTAAATATCATCAACGTGATTATCGGATACGGAATTCTTTTATGATTGAAAATAAATCTATCTATTTTATCTAAAATGTCATCGAACTCCTGTCCCTCATCACATTCCCGGCATTTTATCGGGTTAGAGATTTTTCCAGACTCATCTTTTTTACACTTACTTTCCAACAGTTTTTTTATTATTACATTGAATTCCTTATCTCGCTCTTCAGTTATTTTATTATCTGGAATAACTTTCTTTGATTTTTCAGAAGCTTTTCCAGACGTGGCATAGAGGCGTTTCAGCATCTCCTGCTCATTCATCTAATTTTCTCCGAAAAAAGGAACGCATTTCTTCGTTTGGAATCACATTCCGATGATATGGTTCGTAATTATCTTTCCAAGGATGTTGTCTATGAGTGATGTCCACTAATTCATAAGCAGATAATTTTGCTAAATCTTCAAGAATCACATTAATTACAGTTTCATGGCTTCCGACTTTAAAGGAAAAATCCCAGTCTTTGTTTATGAACTCTTGCGTATTAAAGTCATATTCCTCTATAGTCTTTATTTCTGGAATTGGTCCTGAACCATATTTACGAAATGAAGAATATACACTTGCTACAACAGGACCATATTGCCAACACTGGATATCCTCTTGAAAACAAGGTTCATCAAACATTATAAAAAATCCTCCTTGGATGAAATATAGTAACTTTTGCAATTTTAAATTGGTGATATCCATCCTCTTTTTATTACAATAATTCACTATATAAATCGCAATATCCTCCGCATGATACATCAAAATTCCTCCTTTTAGTTTTAGTATTATATACCATTTGATACACAATAAGTAGAAAAAGTGCTTATAAGGTATTTTTTATGGACAAAAAGGTATTCTTTTAAGGCGTAATATCCCGTATGAATACCTCTATTCATTTAAATTAATTCACCCTTGAATCCATCAAAGCCCACTATTTGTGCCCCTTTAATATTTTCCAGAGATTGTTTCCCACAAAGAATGGCATTTTGTCATTACGAAAATTTAAACAACTCCCCCAGCACCACATCCAACGGCCTCGTCATCCCCATAAACTCCTTCAACTCCTCCGAATTCAAAGAAAAATACAGTTTCAGCTTCGGCTCCGTACCCGACGGACGCACAATCAAGGAATCCTTGTCTTTCGAAACAAACTTCAAAATATCCGCCTTCGGCAAGCCGTTGACGCCATCCAAATAATCCAGTTTCTCCACCCAGTATGCATTCGGTTTTACATCGCGCAACATAGCCATATACGAAGCGATCTTCTTTTTTCCCTCTTCCCCTTCAAACGTATACGAAACTACCTTCTGTTCCCGGTATCCATACGTGTCATAGATTTCCTGCAAGCGATCCAACGGGTCTTTTCCAAGATTCTTATTGTATTGCACCAAATTCGAAAACAACAGCAACGCCCCGATCGAGTCCTTGTCCTTCACATACGAACCAACCAAATAGCCATAGTTCTCTTCCACGCCAAGGATAAACTCCTGCTCTTTTCCCTGCTCTGCCAGCAAATTGACCTGGTCTCCAATGTATTTGAATCCGTTCAAGACACTCACGACTTCCTGTCCATGGTCTTTGGCCAAGTCATCCAGCAAATCCGTCGTCACGATCGTTTTAAACACCTTGCCGCCTTCTTTTCCTGTCGCAAGCAAGTAGTCGTAAAGCAGCACGCCGATCTCGTTACCCGAAAGCAACGTATATCCCGAACCATTCCACAAGCCAACACCAAGCCGGTCTCCGTCCGGATCCGTTGCGAATACGACATCCGCTCCAATACGGGTTCCAAGCGCCATCACTTTTTCCATCGCCTTTTGTTCTTCCGGATTCGGCGAAGGACACGTTGGAAAGTCGCCATGCGGAACACATTGTTCCTCTTCCAGCACGACACGATCAAATCCGTTGCGTTCCAAAATCAGCCGGGCCGGCCGGGTGGACGCGCCATGCAACGCCGAAAAAGCAATCGTGATTGGCTCTTTCTTTTCAACCGGCATCACGGCGTTTTCCACCTGTTCCAAAAACGCGAACAACGCCGATTCCGGCACTTCGAACTCCAACTCTTTGTTCCCTTCAAGCAAAACATCCGAGTAGTCCAGCTTTAAAATTTCCTGCTGCACATACCGGGCCACTTCCGGCGTCAGCTGCACGCCCGAAGCGCCATACACCTTGTATCCGTTATACTCTTTCGAGTTGTGGGACGCCGTGATCATAATGCCCGCGTGGCATTTTAGATGTTCGATGGAATACGCCAATACGGGTGTCGGTACAAGTTCAGTAAATACGTAGGTTTTTATTCCATTGCTTGATAGCACTTTTTTACTCACTGAGGCAAAAAAATCGGAGTTTCTTCTCGAATCGTATCCGATAGAAACCCGAATTTCTTCCTCGCCATATTGTGATTTCAAATAATTTGCCAAAGCTTGGGTAATGATACCCACCGTCTTTTCATTCATCTGGTTGGGGCGGGGTCCCATTTTTTCACGAATCCCGCCCGTACCAAATTTTAATGAAGTTTTATACGCTCTCTCCATATCCAAACCTCACTGCACGTCCACTTTGATTTTATCTTCTTTGCGAATGTCTTTACCGATTTGCACTTCGATCATTTGCAAGTCGGTCAACGCCTCCACCGAGTGGATTTGATTGGCTTGCATCGTGACAATGTCGCCTACGCCAATCAACCTTTCATTGTCGTTAATGATGCACTTCCCGCGGCCGGAAATGACCGTCCACACTTCATCCCGGTTTTGATGGTAATGCACGCTCATTTTGTTTCCCGCATACAACGTCACTTTGATCGTCAGACTTTCCTCGCCCACATCGAGCACCTGATAGCTTCCCCACGACTTTTCAGCAAACATGATTTCCTGTTCAATATCGTCGACGATTGGTTTGATATACGAAGACTGCTCCTTGTCTGAAACGAGAATGCCTTCCGGGGAGGCGGAAATGACCACGTCATCCAGTCCCAACGCGACAATCGGCACATCGAGTTCATTGATAATATGCACATTCTCGCACGTGCGATGCAGGATTCCCTTTCCAATCACGTTTTCATGCATCGTCTCCGTCAATGTGTTCCACGTTCCCACGTCTTTCCACGATCCGTTGTAACGAACCACTGAAATCGAAGGTTCCTTCTCAACCACTTCGTAGTCAAAGCTGATCTTTTTCAAAGACGAATAACGGGCAAACAAATCGTCATAGTCGACAAAGTCGATGAGAGAATGCGCCTTCTCCAATAAGTACCCCAGTTTAAACGCGAAGATACCGCCATTCCACAACGCACCCTGGCCAATGTATTCTCGAGCCAAATCCACGTCCGGCTTCTCTAAAAACCGGGAAACCGAAGCCACATGATCCAGTGAAGAAGGCAAGATATAGCCATATTTCTCACTCGGATACGTCGGTTCCATGCCCATTAAAACGAGGTTGGAAACACCCGAAGCCGCTACCGCTTCCAGCTCTTTCAACGCCTCATAATATTCAATATCCACATACGGGTCGACCGGACAGACAATCACAACTTCTTCCGGATCGAGTTCTTTCACATCCGCAAGGAAGGAAGACGCGAGCGCGATGGCCGGAAACGTATCGCGGCGATCCGGCTCGATCGAAATCGAAACCGAATCTCCCAGTTGGTTGTGAATCGAAGACGCCTGCGATTTGGAGGTGGCGATCGTCACCGAAGCGGATGGATCCACTTCCAAAATCTGGCGGTACACCCGCTGCACCATCGACTCGTATTCGTCGTAGTCGTTTTTAAAAAATTTGATAAACTGTTTGGAGCGCACATCGTTGGAAAGCGGCCAAAGCCGCTTTCCTGAGCCACCCGATAAAAGGATCACATTCATAATCTATCGCTCCGCCCGCATTGGATTGGATAAAAAATCTTCGTAAGATAAGCGGATTCCCTCTTCCAGTTCTGTCGAATACGTCCATCCCAGTTTTGTCGCTTTGGAAACATCCAGCAGTTTTCTCGGCGTTCCATTCGGTTTGCTTGGGTCCCAGCGGATCTCGCCTTCATAGCCAATCACTTTTGCGACCAGTTCAGTCAAGTCTTTGATCGTCAGCTCTTTTCCCGTTCCGGCGTTGACTGTTTCATTGCCGGAATAATTGTTCATTAGGAAAACGCATAAATTCGCTAAATCATCCACATATAAAAATTCACGCAACGGCGAACCGTCTCCCCAGCACGTGACGTACTCTTTTCCTTCGACTTTCGCTTCGTGAAAGCGACGAATCAGGGCAGGCAGCACGTGAGAGTGGGTTGGGTGATAATTGTCGTTTGGACCATACAGGTTCGTTGGCATGACCGAAATATAATCCGTTTCATACTGACGGTTTAAATATTCGCAATACTTCAATCCGGAAATTTTAGCCAGCGCATACGCTTCGTTGGTCTCTTCCAGCGACGAAGTCAAAAGACAGCTTTCCGGCATGGGTTGCGGCGCGAATTTTGGATAAATGCACGACGAACCAAGGAACTCCAGTTTCTTACATCCATTTTTCCAAGCCGAGTGGATCACGTTCATTTCCAACATCATATTGTCGTACATAAAATCGGCGAGCGCTTCGGAATTGGCGACAATCCCACCGACTTTGGCGGCTGCCAAAAATACGTACTCTGGCTTTTCGGCTTCAAAGAACGTTTGGACCGCGACCTGGTCGGTCAAATCCAGTTCTTTATGCGTGCGGGTAATGATATTCGTATAGCCTTGCCGTTGCAGTTCCCGAACAATGGCCGATCCAACCATCCCGCGATGGCCGGCCACATAGATTTTCGAATTTTTTTCCATCATGTTCTATTCCTCCTCGCCTTTATTCCGCGGCTAATTTCTTCTCTCGTTTTGCGAGTTCCCGGTCATGTTTGGCCATGATCTCCACGAGTTCTTCGTACGAAGTTTTTTGCGGATCCCATCCAAGCACGGTTTTCGCCTTAGTTGGATCGCCCCACAAGTTGTCAACGTCGGTTGGACGGAACCAGGCTGGATTGACGCATACGAGCATTTTTCCGGTCTTAGCGTCGTAGCCTTTTTCATCGAGTCCCGAGCCTTCCCAGCGAATCGTCATGCCATTGGCGGCAAACGCTTTTTCCGTGAAGTCGCGTACCGTGTGTTGTTCGCCGGTCGCGATGACGAAGTCTTCTGGCTTTTCCTGCTGCATAATGAGCCACATGCATTCAACATAGTCTTTGGCGTAACCCCAGTCGCGCAGCGAGTCCATGTTCCCGAGCTCCAAATGGTCTTGCAAGCCTTCAGCGATCCGGCCGGCAGCCAATGTGATTTTACGCGTTACAAAGTTTTCTCCCCGGCGTTCCGACTCGTGGTTGAACAAAATGCCATTGACCGCGAACATGTTGTACGCTTCCCGGTATTCTTTCGTGATCCAAAATCCATATTGTTTTGCGACCGCGTAGGGAGAATATGGATGGAACGGCGTCGTTTCGCGCTGTGGCACTTCTTCCACCTTTCCATACAACTCGGACGTCGATGCCTGGTAAACACGGCACGTGTCGGTCAAGCCTAAAATTCGAACGGCTTCCAAAACACGCAATGGCCCAAGGGCGTCCACATCACCGGAGTATTCCGGCACATCAAACGAAACCTGCACGTGCGATTGAGCGGCCAGGTTGTAGATTTCCGTTGGTTTGACCAAACCAATGATCCGAATCAGCGAAGAAGAATCCGAAAGATCTCCTTCATGCAACGTGATTTGGCCAAGCAAATGATCGATTCTCGACGTGTTGGACAAAGAAGCGCGGCGGACGATGCCATGCACCTCATATCCTTTCTCCAATAAAAACTCGGCAAGATACGATCCATCCTGCCCGGTAATTCCTGTAATCAAAGCGACTTTTCTTTCCATAATTTTTGTTCCTTTCGATATTTATTTCCTAAAAATGCGCTATCCACAATTAATTTTAATTTCCATCACAATCTGTCTCCATTAACCATATCTTCATTTTAGCTAAATCTATAGACTTATTTCGTTCTTTTATAATGTATCTAGGTATATTTTTTAAAAAAGAAGCAACTCCGCTAAATGTTGAAGGTGGTCCGATTATATAATCCATTTTTGTCATTAAATGAAAATCTTCTTCAGCAGTACCATTTGGAATAATCAAATCGTAATTATTATCTAGAAAAAAACTTTTATTGACTACTTCATTTGAAAATATAAAAACAGTCAGATTCTTATTTGGAAAACATTTAACTAGTTGGTCAATATACCATTTATATATCTCATCATCGAAAAAATATTCTCCATTTCTCCAATTTCTGTAGTCACCTCTTCGTATATGTACACCAATTAAAATGCTTCCTTTTTTAACTTCATATAATTTTTCTTTCATAATTTTTTCCATTTCTTGCGTTGCAGAAAAAAATTGTTCTATTTCTTTTTTATATTTTCTTAATCCCCTTAAATTTACAAACGGCCATCCTGATATATATATTTTTTTTGAAAAATTTATATTTTTTCCCAAGAATACTTCACTCGAAAATTGTGAATTTATATTTAAATAATATCCTCTAAAATCAGCTTTTTTCTTACAATACAATAACCCTACTTTTGATAAAATGTTTTTTTTCTTCATTATCAATATATCATTTATATCGGATTGATCATACGAAAACGATGTGTATCTATCAAAATTATAATAAAAAACTTTTTGCTTTTTTTCCAGTCCTGTCGATATAACATTCATTTGATTAAAAATTTTATTACACATTTGACCATATCCATCATTAGTAACAATAAACGGCATATTAACTCCTTTCTATTTCTTTTTTATCATTTTCAAAACAAAAATATATTCTTTTGATATCAGCAAATAAGCTAAAGAAATCATTAAAATATAGCTTGATTTTATAATTAGAGAAATCCACATATTCGGAATTGTCCATCTCCAACAGACAATAGATATCGCTATAATAATCAAAAACCCAATTTCTTTTCTAAGACTAAAAAAGAATTTTTTTATTTTATACTGAAATCCAAAATGTATCAAAAGAGAAAAAGAAATCAGACATTGTACAACATAAGCCAAAGCTACCGCCAAAGCTAATAAATAAATATCTTTCCCAATAAAAATACCAATAAATATAGCTACGATTGTAATCACAGAATTTACAGCTCCATTTAAAAACAATTGTTTCGTATTTCCTAATGATTGATATATTGCACCCGTAGTCCCATTTATCATTTGAAAAACTATTGCAATAGATAAAACTTTAAAACAATCAATAGACTGAAACCATTGATTTCCAAAAGCAAGAATAATTAGTTCAGAGGAAGCTATTATACATATTCCTGAAATGATTGTTCCTATTAAGAATAAAATTCTAGTTAAATTAACAAACGATATATATATTGTGTTTTTTTTATTTTGATAATCAGATAACACTGGATGTAAAACAGGGGCAATTACATTGGTTATATTATTAACTGGATATAGCATTAACGTATAAGCTTTATTATAAAAACCAAGTTCGGTACTTCCCATAAATTTACCAGTTAATAGATTATCTAAATTTCTTGAAAAATAAACCAAAATATTAAAAGCAAATTGAAAAGATGAATATTTTTTTATTTTATCTATACTTTTCAAACTAAATGAAAAATGAAATTTTGGTCTTGTTGTTTTATAATTCCACAAAAAAGTAATGATTGCCGTTATTATACTCTGCATTACCAATGCATAATATTTCCACCCCAAAAAAGCTAGAATAATTGCGATAAAAGCTGAAAATATATAAGTCAAAACTATACGCATTGAAATCTCTTTGAACTTTTTTTTCCGATTCATTATCCCATTAGGTACGGTGTTTAAAGCTTCAAATAATAAAGCAATTGATAATAGAATACAAACCTTTTTATAAATCAATGATCCATAAAAATCGGCAATGAAACCCGACAAAAAGATAAAAATCATTGCTAAAAGTAGTGCATAGTATACAGAAAAAGAGAAAATTGAATCAATATCTTTTTTAGATAATTCTTTTATCTGAATAACCGCTGCACTTAACCCCATATCTGAAAGAGAAGCAAAAAAAGTAGTAAAGACAGTTACCACTGCTACCACTCCATAATCTTCTGGAGTTAATAATCGTGATAGAATTATATTTATAATTAGACTAATAAAAATTCTTGAATATTTTCCTATTGCAATAACAAAAACAGCATTTTTCATTTTTTCTCCCTTTAATTATATCTTTATTTAAAGAATGGTTTGTAATCAATTTCATACTTAAGATTTTTTTTTCTCATTTTTATTAATTGAGCTGGATTACCAATATAGACTCCACTAGGCTCTGTAAATCCTTTTATGACTGCTCCGGCCCCAATAACTACTTGATTTTCTAAAATCGTTCCATCTAATATAATAGCATTAGCACCTATCCAAACATTGTCTTTTATATATGTCGCTTTTTCATAATATTCAAAAGTTTCAGAATTAAGCATATGAGATGCTGTAATAATTGATACAGAAAATGAAATAGAGCAATTATCACCTATTTTCAAATTTCCTCTTCCATCTAAATGACAATTTTCATTGATTATAGTATTATTACCAATTTCTATTTTCTCTGGCGATAATAATATTGTTCCTAAAGCTATACGAGAATTTTTCCCAATCCTAACTTTAAAAATTGAATAAAATTTTTTTCTGATAGACCAAAAAGGAATTCTATTCACCCAATGATTTAATATAATATATTTTAAATCTCTTTTCATTTTATAAAACATTACAAGTATACATCCTTTAGCGCCTTTGAAATGATCTCTTTCGAATTATTTCTTTCTACTATACATTTTAAATCCATTCCATTTTTTTTGAATTCTTCTCTATCATTTTTCCAAATTTTATAAAAATTTAAAATTTTCTCTTCTAAAATCTTTTCATGTTCTTCCCTATCTTCAGGAAAATCGTAATAACTTATTCCTGGAAGATTACCAAAATCTTGTATAGTGCCGACGTTTGTAGATATAATGGATTTTCCAAAAGACATTGCTAAAATAACCGCTGCTGAATTTAAAGCTGTTTCTGTACTATAAGGTAGAATAAGTATATCAATGTTTTGCATCAATGAGTCCAACTCATCATCCTCAATAAATCTAAAATCAATCCTTACATTATTTCCAGAAATCATTTTTAAAAGTCCTTCTTTATAATCATCACTAATACATTTTCCACATATCAAAAAAGTTATTTCCGGATTATACATTAATTTGTTGGCAACATCTAAAATAATTTCAACATTTTTATATGGCCGAACTTGTCCTACAAATGCCACCACAAACTGATTATCATGCTTATGAAAATTTTTATAATCTTTCTTAGGCGGATACACATTAATATAATTGGGATGTGGAATATATTTTACTTTACTTAAGTCAATTTCTTTAAAATTTGTTTCAATCACATCTCTACTAATTTCACTATGAATTATAATTGAATCTGACAATTTTAATAAATGACGCATCATTTTTACAGAATATTTATTTTTATTATCGTGCGGTTTTTTATTATGCATAGTATATACTATTCTCTTTCCCGATAACTTCATAATGTATATAAAAAACAGTTTATATATATATATATATTTCTTATCATTTGGAATATCTTCATACCAATTTAGATGAATTATATCGCAAAAAAACTTTTTTAAATTTCTTCCAGATCCATACACATAATATCCACTTTCTTGCATTGCGTCTTGCATTAATTCAATATATTTATTAGTTTTAACATTTGATGGGATACACCATATTTTTTTCATTTTTATCTCCTTAATATCAAATTCTTTTTATTTTTCAAAAGTTTTACCGCTGGAATCAGACAAAGCAAAAATGCATTGTGGGAAATTTCAAACATCGTCGATTCCGAAAAAGCTGCAATAATCATAAATATCAAGCTATAAAATGCACTTATATTATTTGTTTTTTGAAAATAATTCAGCAAAACAAATAAGCTTATTACTAAAACTATGAACGCTAATATGCCTAATCTAAGCAATATATATATATAACTATTATCAATTGCATTTCTATATTCCATCATCACATTAGAAGATAATCCTCCTTTATATTCGATTGATTGTCCCCATAATAATAACGGATTATTCTTAGCGGCAAAAAAAGTTAATGATAATCTTCCTGTCATAAATCCATCTAATTTAGTCATCCATCCAATAAGAGGATTGAAATTGTAGGCTAGCCAAACTGACACAGCTGGAATCATGAAATAACAATACTTAATAAATCCAATTATTTTTATCCTTATAAAATGCCATTTTTTCATTTTATTTAAAATTGAAGTTAAAATTTCAAAAGAAATTATAAATAAAATGATATACCCACTTGTTCTTGATCCGGCTATATTATATGCAATCAATAAAATAAATAAAATAAAGGTATAATCGTAGATTTTAAATTTTAAATGTTTTAAAAAAAACCAATATATCACTATCACTAATAACATAATTCCTAAATGATTAGGGTGCGAAAAACCTAAAGAATTTTTATATAACCCTCTCATATAAAATGTGATATTAGGAATAATTTCAAAAAAACCAGCAAGACATATTAATGTAACTAGCGGAATTCTAATCATCAAATCTTTTTTTATCAATTCTTTTAATTTTATTTTTCTTACTGCAATGCCAGCAAGAAAAACTACAATCATTAAATCTGATTGAGATTTTAGATAAGAAAGAAACAAAATGATAAATATTAAAATCTCTAAAACCAAATATTTTGTTTTCTCTTTTTTCGATATGACATTAATGAGCAAGAAAGCTAAACCAAAAAAATTCAAAACATCATTAATAATGGCATTATTGATTGTGGTAATTTGTAAGATATTTGAGACCACTAAAAGTAAATACCCAATATCAAAATAGGAAAACCTCATAATAAATCCTCTTTTGTCTTTTTATAATTTGTGTACAACTGAAAAAACTTAAACTTTTCATAAAGACTTTTCTTTTTTATGATTTTCAATCTTTCTTTAATTAGACCATCAAATTCATAAAATATACTTTTCTTTAATATTTCATCAGAATATTTATAAAGTTTTGAACACTGAAAAGTTAAAGTGCCTATTTCTGAAAAATACAAAAAATTCAAATATTTCTCTAAATTATTTTTTTTATAATAATCATATACATTCTCTAAACTTTTCCCAATATCTAAAACCCTATCATCATAAGAATGACTAATACTTTTTGGAAGTAATCTATATTTAGAAATGCAAAAATTAAATATTTTTTTATTTTTCGAAAAAGGTAAATATTTTAAATAGAAATTCAAATCTTGACCAATCCGAACATCTGCAAATGTAATATCTTTATTTGTAATTATTGATTTTCTATAAATTTTATTTCCAGGAAAAGGAGGGATAAGATAAAAATACAGTAGAAGTGAATTTTTTCCTTTAGCAAAAATGTGGTTTTTATGATTTCTTTCTCCCACCTTTATCCCTCTTTCGTTAATGATTTCATAATTAAAAATCAACAAATCATTATCATTTCTTTTTAATTCAGAAATAATAAATTCTATTGATCCTCGTTCTAAAACATCATCTGCATCAAAGTAAAAAATATAATCTCCTTGTGCATTTATGGTCCCATAATTACGGGCTGCCGGCGCCCCAAGATGGGGCTGATTTAATATCATAATATTGTATTTTTTTGCATACTCATTTAATATCTTTAAAGAATTATCAGTGCTTCCATCATCAATACATATTACTTCTACTCTTTCATTTATATTTTCTACGATAGATTGCATGGTTTCTCTTAAATAAGCCGATGCATTATAAACCGGAATTATTATTGATAATATTATATCCTTCATTTTATCGCCTTCCTCCTATCAGCTTATATATTATATTATAAATATTTAACAAATAAATTGTACTTCTATATTTTTTCTTTAGAAGTAATATAAGCAAAATGTGATGAAATCCATTAATTAATTTTGATTTAGTTAGATCTTCTAAAAAAGAGCAAGTAATTTCGTTTTCACACATTTTTTTTATATTGAATTTGCTCTTTCTTATATTAAACCTAACTTCTTGATTAATACATTTTTCAAAATTTCGCCAAAAATTCATTTCCACTCTTTCATAGTAGTCTACTAATTCTAATTTTTGACATTTTTCCAATAGTTTTTTCTCAAAAAGTACAATTTTTCTAAATCTTTTAGGATAGTAATTACGTGATAAAGAAGCTGGATTATACCGATAAATATACCCAATATCTGAGGTATAAATTATCTTTTTCGCTTTGGCAATGCATTCTAAGTTAAACCATATATCTTCAGATATAATTTCTCTTTCAGAAACAAAATCAATATTATTATCTAATAAAAACTTTCTTTTATACAGGCCTAAACATGCCGATCCTGGTAATTCATCATCTTTTTTAAAGCTTGGTCCGATTATTCTAGGAGCTAATTTAATAATATCCTCTCTTGTAGTATATGGTTTGGTTTCAATACAAAATTTAGAAATTTTTTCTTTATTTTTTTTAAAACTTATTATTCCTCCTGCAAAACAAATATCGGCATTCTCTTGAGAAATTTTATTAATTAAATCTCTAAAATAATACCTTTTCACTAAATCATCTGAATCTAGAAAAGTAATATATTCTCCTTCTGCAATTTTTATTCCAGAATTTCTAGCCTTTCCAAGCCCTTCATTTTTTTTATGAATCACTTTTATATTATTATATTTTTTTTCATACTCATCACATATTATACCTGCCCCATCTGGAGATTCATCATCTACCAAAATAATTTCTAATAAGTCATCAAATTGACATTTTAATACACTTTCTATGCACTCTTCTAAATATTTTCTAGTATTATATATAGGGATTATTACGCTTAATCTCAAATTAACTCTCCTCTCTTTACTTATTGTTCATTTATATGTCCTTTATTTTTCGAGCTGGAATTCCACCGTATACTCCGGGGGAATTTATATCTTTAGAAACCAAAGCATTTGCACCTATCACTACTCTATCTACTATAGTAACTCCTTTACAAATCGTCACGTTTCCACCAATCCAAATATTAGAACCAATAGTTATTGAATCTTTAATATATCCTTGTTTACAAATAAGATTATATTTATCTCGAAAACAATGATCATGATCTACAATAGTTACATTGGGACCAAATAAATTATTATCTCCTATCTTTATTTTTTTCAAAGAAATAATAGTACAATTTTTACCAAAAAAATTATTATATCCAAGTTCTATTTCACCTCCTTCATCGCACGAAAAAGTGCAATTTTCGGAAATCCAGGTTTTTGAGCCTAAATCTAATTTAGCTTTTTTTGTAACATAAAACCGTACTCTGGAGTCAATCAAATACTTTATTCCATGTATTTTTATTCGAAATCCATTTAAACATTCTTCAATAAAAAGTTTTACCATTCCTTTTCCATAACTATATATATTTCTAAATCTATATAACTTGCTCATTTTGAACCTCAGCTCTATAATATCCTTTTAAATGATGATAGTTTATTGTTTATACTCAACTTATACTGGTGTATAAAATACTCCATAAAGTTCAATCTCTCCTAAACAAATCCCTGGAATACACCTTCTCTTCCACATCATTCAGCTTGTCATCATAGCGGTTCGCTATGATGGCCTGGCTTTGTTTTTTGAAGTCTTCCAGATCATTGACGACTCTTGATCCAAAGAATGTTGTTCCATCTTCCAAGGTTGGTTCGTATACGATGACTTTGGCTCCCTTGGCTTTGATTCGTTTCATGACGCCTTGAATGCTGCTTTGTCGAAAGTTGTCGGAATTGGATTTCATGGTCAGTCGATAGACTCCAATCGTCACTTCTTTTTCGCTTTCTTTGTTGTAGCTGCTGTTGTTGTCATAATCATAATAGCCAGCCAGTTGTAGAACTCGATCCGCGATATAGTCTTTTCTTGTCCGGTTGCTTTCGACAATGGCACTCATCATGTTTTGTGGCACATCTTCATAATTGGCTAAAAGCTGTTTCGTATCTTTTGGAAGACAGTATCCGCCATATCCAAAACTTGGGTTGTTGTAATGGGTTCCAATTCTTGGATCGAGACATACCCCTTCGATAATATCTTTGGTATTGAGTCCTTTCATTTCCGCATAGGTGTCTAATTCGTTGAAATACGATACCCGCAATGCAAGATAGGTATTGGCAAACAACTTTACGGCTTCCGCCTCTGTCGTTCCCATAAAGAGCGTATCAACGTCTTGTTTGATAGCGCCTTGCTGTAAGAGCTTCGCAAACGCTTTAGCCATCTCTTCCGTTTGTTTATCGCATCCTACGATTATTCGGGAAGGATATAAGTTATCGTAAAGCGCTTTGGATTCTCTTAAGAACTCGGGACTAAACAAGATGTTGTTGATGCCATACTTCTCTTTGACATACTTTGTATACCCGACCGGAATAGTCGACTTAATGACCATCATCGCGTTTGGATTGACTTCCAATACGGTTTCTATAACGTTTTCCACGGTACTTGTGTCAAAATGCTGCGTTTTCGAGTCATAGTTGGTTGGGGCGGCAATCACAACAAAATCGGCTTTTGAATATGCTTCTTTCGCATTCGTTGTCGCTTCCAGATCCAATTCTTTTTCAGCTAAATATTTTTCTATATAATCATCCTGGATCGGACTGATTCTTTGATTGATCAATTCCACTTTTTCAGGAACAATGTCGACTGCTATGACTTTGTTGTGTTGTGACAACAAAGTCGCGATAGATAGACCGACATATCCTGTTCCTGCTACTGCCAAAATATATTCATTAATATCATTTTTCCTCATTAGTACCTCCAGATATTTGTTCTCACCCTTTATCAATTTGTTAAGAATTAAAATATTTTTTGATATAGTTCAAATCTTGCTTAAAAGGTTTTGTTTTTAAATTATTTGTATAAATACTCCTTTTTTTTCCATCATTAACAACTTCTTTTAAAGCTTCAAACACAGATTCAACTTTAATTGCAACAACTCTGCCATTTTTTTTATCTATAATTTGTTCTCTAGCACCAGAAACATCCGTAGTAATAATCGGTTTATTAAAAAGTTTAGCTTCTGTTACAGTTGTCACATACCCTTCGTGTCGAGAACATTGGACATAAATATCACAGTATTTAAAATATGGGTAAGGGTTCATCCTATTTCCTAATAAAAAAAAGCAATCCGTTAATCCATATTTCTTTACATCGTTGCTGATACACTTTTTTAATGTTCCCTCTCCTAATACATACCACTTAAATTTAAATCCATCATCTTTAAGTTTTTTGCATACTTGGATTGCAAGATCATATCCTTTTTGTTCTTCCAAACGTCCAACAGTTAAAATTTTAATACAGTCAACTTTTTTATATTCGTCAGGGTAAGTTTCATTTCCTTTTTTGATAATTTGGTCTGTTGGTACAATGTTCAATGCTACTTGGGTTTTTGTTGCATACTCTGGAATAGCTTCTATAAATTCCCTTTTTAATTGCTGTGATACCGCAAAAAACTGGTCCACACATTTTAAATATTCCTTTAGAGCACTAATTTCATATTTAGTCGTCCGAAAATCATTATGTATCCAAGTATATTTTTTTCTGGCTTCTACTCTTTGCGATAAATACCAAACCAAAAAAGGAGAATGCATGTGAAAGTTAACGGCAATATCATATTTTCTATTTAATTGAGGTATTTCTTCTAAATTTACATTTAACTCAGCAAATGGAGTTTTGTTAAGTTTATGTTTAATAGAAAATTCTAAAGCTTTTAAATATTCTCTTTTTTTCATGCAGTCCCGGACTGTTATTTTAGTCCCTCCAACTGGAATCGAGTTTCTCAAATCTTCTTTCATCGGAATCTCAAAGAAATTAATTTCATCCGGTACTTTTTCAACAAATTCCCCTTTTTTTACTATAGAATATATTGTCACTTCGTGCCCCATCATTATTAACTTATTCCCTAAAGATATTAAAGCATTTTCGACTCCACCACATAGCATCCATTGTGTAAAAAAAGCTATTTTTTTCATTCAATTTACCTCTATTCTAAAAAGACTGATAATTGTTTTATTTTAGTCAAAACATCATATGCTCATACAGAATCATATATTTGCTTAAGGATTTCATAATTTTCTTCTCCGCTATATTTTTCCATAAACTGTTCATAAATTTTTTTAAAATCAAGAGGTTGGTGCATAGCTTTTTTTACCCCAGCTACTATCCCTTCTACAGAATCAAACTGAAATTTATATCCCGTTACTCCATCCTCCACTAAATTGTTTACATTTCCAAGATTAGAGCATAAAACGGGTGTCCCTACAGAAAAGGCTTCGATAATAGTCATAGGAAACCCCTCATACCATTGCGTTGGAAGAATCAGACCTTTAACATTAGCTATCATCTTTTTAACCACATCATTTGAAATATGGCCTTTTAGAATTATGCTTTTAATTTTATATTTCTCTATAAAATCTTTACACCATTTTTCTTCGGGCCCAGTTCCACAAACTATAAGTTTAGGAGGCCTTTTTTCTTCCCTTTCCAAATCTCTCCACGCATTAAATAAAAGCTTAATTCCTTTTAATTCATCAAGGCGGCCCACAAAAATAAATTCATCGCTCCGTCTGATATTTATTTTTTCATTCAATTTATCACTAATAAAATTAGGTTTTACAAAAACGTTCTGATATTTTATTTGATTCAACTCAAGTAATTTTTCCTTATTAAAATCCGTCAAACAAATATAATTGATTTTTCCGTAAATACCTGTCATCCTATGAAAAATTGTACTAGTCACACATGCTAACGTCTGAATCCTACTTCCTCGATAACAACGGTGCTTTAATGCGCATTTTAAACCGTGTTCTACGCAATCTTCACAAATATGGCTATCCCTATAAAAAGTTGCTCCAGGACAAAGTAACCGAAAGTTGTGAATAGTCTGGATTAGTGGCACTTTCATGCTTCTTGCGGCATAATAAACTGCTGGACTTACTAGATTAAGTGTGTTATGAACATGAACAATCTCTATATTTTCTTCTCTTATCAATTTCCTTATATCTCTATATGTCTTTGGATTAAATACCGTTGTGATCGGAAGAAAAATCTTCTGAATTTTTTTCATTTGCTTTAGTTCCATATTATCGCGACTATATAAACACACTTTATGTCCATGCTTTTCCAACATCTTCATTTCATTCGCTACAACTGTATCTTCACCGCCAGGAATTTGATAATAATTATGTACAATTAAAATATTCTGTTTTCTTTTAATGTCCACAGTCATTACCTCACTTTCCTTTTATCATCGCATTCCATATAAACTTTGTGTTAGTGGTCAAATACCTTTTAAACAACCTTTTAGGATCCTGTATTAAACGATACATCCATTCCAGATTATGTTTCTGCATCCATATAGGTGCACGTTTAATGTTTTCTGCGTAATAATCAAAACCTGCTCCTACCCCAAGCATCAGTCCGTCAATTTTTCCTTGGTGCGCCGCCATCCACATTTCCTGTTTTGGAGCGCCAAGGCCCACCCAGACAAAATCCGGCTTAGCATCATTAATACTTATTGTAATTGCTTTATCTTCCTCTTTTGTCATTGGTCTAAAGGGGGGGCTATACATTCCAACTATTTGAATTCCCGGATAATTACTCATAAGATTCTGATTTAGCAATCTCAAAGTTTCTTCTGTACTGCCATAAAAATAATGGCGATATCCATTCTTCACAGATATTTTGAATATCTCTCCCATTAAACTTGGACCTGTTGTGCGCTCCATATTCTTATAACCACGTTTCTGACCAACAGTAGAAAGAGGTCCACCATCTGGAATTGCCATTAACCCGCCATTTTGAATCGCACAATAAGTCGCATCTTCATGACTTGTTACGGTTGTATGGACATTCGAGACACATATATAGTCTCCTTTTATTTCTGAAATATTTTTCTCGAGATAGCTCACCAACCATTCCATATTAATTGCTGCAATATTAACCCCCATGATATTACAAGTTGGAATGAGTATTTTATTAACCTTTCTCTTATATTCCATTGCGCACACCTTTTCCTTTTTCCCCTTATATGGTAGAGCTCATATCGAGCTGATCAAATTATATAAAACAATATTTTCAATATTCATGATATAGATTTCTCTTAAATATTCGCTTATCATCTCAATCTTGTGAACACTCTGCCACATTTTAATAATAATTATTGTACTGAATCATATTCATTCTTTGATTTAGCGATTCCTTTTGACCTGATTAATTATGATATAATATATTTGAAAAAACACTTTATCACTCGTCAATAATAGCATACCTTACAAAAACCTCAACATAAAATTGCAAGATTGTGGGAGAAACGTGATTTTTTTAGGCAAATCATTTCAAAAAGTTATGTGATACTGATATAATTTTCGGCTTTTATTTTTTATCTAGGCTTTTACACAAAAAAATTATTTTATGTGTTGATTATTTTTATTTTTTTGTTCAATAGTGATAAGTATAATGGTAACGCAAATGCTTAATGAATCCATTTGTAAAAAACGTACCAGCTGATTGATTTAGATGGCACATTTTTTGATTATAAATTAATTTTTTATTCCTTTTAGCTTCCCATATTATCAAAAACTCTCCTTAAGTAATAAGATTTCAATTGATTTTCTCTATTCTCCCACAAAAGAAAAAGAAGCTTCTGCTAGATTTTCTGTGTCTACAACCTGTGCTTGTTCGAATTTATCTAAATTTAGAAAATGATCTTCCGGCATTTGATCAAAATACAGAATCCTATATTCGTGTTGATACTTTAAATCCGGATTCTTAAATAAAAATCTTCTTACATCTCCTTTATTAAAATTTTCTATTTCTTCAGCATTCGGTTCGCGGTAGATGCAAGGAGCCAAATAATAATTGTCTTCAGGAAATTTATTTTTGAATTTTTCAGCTAATTCATTTTCCCACATAACTACACAATAATCGCCAAAATTCTCTACTATTTCTTTCCATTCATCTGAGAATAGAGGCAGCTTATAATCTATTTTCCATTTACCGTCACCTATTTCCTCTATGCCTGTTATATCTAGTTCATCTGCAAAAACGCCAAAAAAGCAACATAGAGAAACTTTTTCATCATTATCCATTTTCGCCCATATCGCTTCCTGGGCATCTCCTTGTCCTTTTTTCCTTTCTCTTTTTCTAATTTTCTAAAATGTTTGATGTCATTTAAGTAGAATTTTCCGTTCAAGATGTCATCGGCATACTGTTTTTTTTCGCAAAATTTATATATAATTATTGGTTCTTTTTTGGTATTATCTTTTGAATTATCCTTAATACTTTGTTTTTCTTCTTTAACCATTTCTAATCCTCCTCGACCCTTTTTGTATCACTAAAATCATATTCACTTAGCAACACCGGATTGAATAGTTGATTAATTGAACTTATAATTTGTTCATCTGAGAATCCAAAACTACGAAGTTGCATGCAATACACCATATATTCTAAAATTATAACTGCTGGTAAAGCTTCTTCTTTAAATTCTTTGTCAATATTTCCGTGTGCAAAATTATTCCGTTGATGAGCAATTTCTTCTCCAATTTCGACAAAATCAAAGTTATTTGTTTTTAATCGCAAAGCCATCCCCTCACAATATCTTCCAAGAACATTTTCATAATCCTTTCCAACACGTTCTATTTTACTCTGCAAACTTTCTTGATGATCACTCTTTATTTCGTTTATGAACTTTTTATACCACTTCTTTTCTCTTCCCATGGAATTCTTCTTTAATTTTTCCAATTCGTTTATAGCTGCTTCATTCGCCTGTTTTCTCTCTTCACTTTGCATATTCTGATTTGAATAGATTCTCTTATAAGTCCATTCAAACGCTGAGGTAATTAATACAAATTTCCCTTCTGTAATCAAATGGCTATCTTGATACGACTCCGAAATATGGATATTGTATAAGTTTCCATCTGCAATTTCCTGTAAAATTTCCCCTTCATGTCCTTCAAACTCTTTAATTGAAATACAACGATTTTTTTCCAAAGGAAAAGTCTCAATTGGATAGTTGCTTTTTTCAAATCTAAATTCTCCAATTTTGCCACTTTTTTTCTTATATATGATTCCCTTCATTTCAATTTTATTAAAATGAATATTGCGTCGATACCATAAAAATTGAAGAAATTCTTTTCCAAATCGACATAATTTCTGAATCATCCTGTAATCATTCGTTTCTTCAAACTTAAAACGAAGGAATGAATTTATCATAATTGGTTGCTTTGTAGGATTATAAGCTTTTGTAATTTCCATTCCAAAGAATACCTCTACTGTTTGATTGTCCACTTTAAAAGTGGTTTTTTTTGTATTTAATTCAGAAAATTTTTTTAATGTGAACTCCCATTGATTATCATCACTTCTCATTGATTTTTCGATTGTATTGTATGGGGGATACATACAATTTATTTCTGGTCCATAGAATGAAATCCCACATATGCTTGACTGACGATTATTTAATATTATATATTCAGTGACACTAAAATGATATTCATCTTGTTTAAAATCCTCTTCGTTTTCCGGAAAATCTTCTACATAAAATACAATAGTTTTTCCGGACCGATCATATCCCACAATAACTTTTGAATGAATTTTTTCTAAAATATTTCCAACTATTTTTATAGGAAAGTATTTATTCTTTGCTTCTAAACGATAAAGACTAAGATCGCCATCTTCTTTGATAAATAAATACTCTACCTCCCATAATTTCATATTTCCAATAAACGCCATATTTCAAATCCCTTCTTTCATTAGTATTCTTATTCTACCACATAAAATAGTCTTTTTTTCTATCCTACCGAATAAGAAATTTAGCTAATCATTTTTGCATACCATAATGAAACCATAAAATGAATGAGTAATTATTAAACAAATCATAGATGATTATCTGTTAGCCCAAGTCTCTTTTATACAACTAATCCTTTCTCTCTCATCTCATAAAGTGCAAATGATCCGATAAAAAACAATATATATCTTTTGATAAAATACCCCTAGATTTTTTCACTTCAATTCTAAGATAATCAAAGAAAATGAACTAACGTACTCTATGAATTTATTCTTCTCTCTTTTTACTTTTTTAAGGTAAAATGAAGTTAATAAGCGAGGGATATGAAATGAAGAAAAATGAAATTAGAAATGATTTAAAAACAGCTGCAGGTATATGCAATGCCAACCAAGAAAAGATAGAAAAAGACATTCCCCATAGTCGTCACAATGACAAAGGAGAGCTAATTTCAGGCGAGAAACAATTATCAGATTTGAAATACTCAAAAAACTATTTCACTGGAAAAAGAAAAAATAATGATCCAAGTTACTCATGGCTTCCGCCGTGTTCAGATGGAGACGGCTTTTTTATAAAATGTAAAAAAGAAAAAATCGATTATGGGCGCTGTTTTCGTCGCTTACCTTGCAAAGAAACAGAAAGTGAGCTTATTTCACGTCAAGCGTGTAAATTAGAAATAGGAGCCCTTATCGCTCGTTATGGACATCCTTCTGGACAATATGCTTCTCCATATGGTACACCTTACGAGCAACTTTCTCTTCCTTATCTTCAAGAGACGATGGAATATCATGTTTATAAAGTAATCAAGCCTATTACTGTGGAATGTGAAATCGGTACTAGTGCACCAGCTTTTGGACAACCAGGCTTTGGAATTCAATTTTATTTTTCAAATGAAAATGGGTTAAGGCAGTATCTTGGTCTTTACGGAAAAGAAAAATATTTGGAGGAAATCAACTATGAACTATTGCGAATTACCCATTGAATTAATAGAAGGGTTACCAGAGGCAGAATCTGGAATTTTAGAAATTTTTCAAGAACTTACTGCTCAATATGGATTTCAACAAGATGAAATTTCCTACCAAAATCCTCGAGAAGATTCTTTTTGTCTAAAAAAAGATAGCAATGAAAAGTGGGTGCTCTTTTATTATGAAAGAGGACAGAGGCATAATCAGATAATACTTTCTTCAGCACTTGAAGGATGTTTTGAAATTCTTGATCGTACTATTATTAACCAAAATGCTTTAGAAACGATTAAAAGTGTTTTTACGACCGTTATTTTACTCGAAAAAAAAGAATTAGGTATTCGTCTTCCGAATTATATTACAAAATATTTAATAAAACACGGCAGAGAAGGATATAGATACATAAAAATTAAATATAAAAGTTTAGCCCCTTATCCTCTTCTGGGACAACTAAAAAATCAAATCTGCAGTTCAAAAGCGCGATTAGCAAAAGAAAATCCACCTTCTTCCCAGGTTCATCCCCCTTATGGAGGTCATATTAACCGCTTAAATCGGGGTGGTACTACTTGTATTAGAGGCTATAGTAATTTTTCCTATCGAATAAAGAAAAAAAAGAAAAAATTGCAAAAAAAAGCAAAAGCCAAGTAATAGTTTTCATCATGAGACTTAATTAAGTACCTATAGTCATTCTGGAAATTTATACATTTATAGTTTTTCCTTCTGCCATAATCCCAGAATGTGATTCGAAAATAGAATCACGTTTAGAAAAGGGCGTTCACGCGTGAGAATCTCTTCCCACCGATGAACGCCTTGTTTTATTGGTTTCATCCATATCCTTTAATTTTGGATTTTACCAGAAACCAATGTTTGCGAATGATTTTTATTTAAGTTTGTGATCCAATTATATTCGTCTTCTCCATAACAAATGAAGAAAATTATACCTGCAATAACAAGTCCAATGAGCGCCTTCCTTAAACTTTTTGGCATTCCATCTTGAGACCTTATGATATCTTTACCGACGAGCCGGGCAATCAGCACAACGAAACAATATAAGGCGCATAGAATCACTATCCCGATTAAACACGCGCTACATAGCATCGCGAATAACGGTACTTCCTTTAATTTTGAATAGTCAAATAGCCCATTCATCAAAGACATTCCGCCAAACATGACAAAGGCGATGGCGACAAATATACTTACAATACTGATGAGTTGGGTATAAATTTCTTTTTGCGCCTTATCTAAATCTTTTTTTGCTTCTTTAAGTTCTGTTTTAATATTCTCCACTTCTTTTTTCGAGTTTTCTAGATCCTCTTCCGCTTTATTGAGTTCCTCTCTAAAAGCGTTCAAATCATCCATTATTTTGTTTACTTCCTTGGTCACGGCTGAATTTATTTCGGATTCTACCATTTCTGTTATTTTTTCATTCGAAGTATAAAAAAACTCATATTGGTCCTGAACCAGATTGATGTGGTCCCAAACTTTAAGAATGACTTTTTGTGTTTCAGTTTTCACGCCATTGGATGAATTTTTTGAAAACTCTAGCAGATGATCTATATTTTCTGTAATGTGTTCGAAAGTTGCAAAAAAGCCATCCAATTTCAATTCATTACAACATTTATTAGATAAAAAAGAAGTGATTTCCGAATACAGCAACCGGCCATATAATCCAAGATATCCTTCCAGTTTACCAATCCACACTATCTCGAAACCTTCTGGTGTTGGATTTTGATCCAGGTTTTCCAACAATTCACGCATCGCGTTTTTCGCGTTTTGTGTTTTCCATGCACTGGGATTCTTCTTTTCTTCTTTTTGAACCAAATTCCGAAAACCTTCGATCACATTCTGCCTATTCTTGTTTTCCATACGTCTCATTAAAATAAGAATCGATGCTTTCAAATGAAATCAAATTGTCGGTTTTTTTTGGATCGTACGCGTTTTGCCAAGGCGATTGCTCATGGGTCATGTTTACTAGATCGGATGCCGAGCAGTCTTTTAAAATCAACGCGATATCATGGATAAAGCCCTTGTCTTCTTCTTCCAAACTTCGGATTTCCTTTCGTTCTAAATAGGCTTGTGAAAACGCTGGAATACTATTCGCCCCAAACATTCGAAATTCTCTGTACACGGCGCGCACGACCGGTCCATATTGCCACGCTTCAAATTCATCCTTAAACAGCGCTTCATGATCGGGCACACTATACAATCCTTGAAAAAAATACAAAAGTTTTTGCAGTTTCAAATTGGAAACTACGCTTTTTTCCTTGTTCAAAAAATTGATGGCTTCATAAGCCACATCTAACGCCGAATACTTCCCTTCTTTCATTCTATCTACCTCCTTCTATTTCCTTTTCAATTCCATTATCGCACATTTCATCTCCTCCCGTTTTCCTGATAACTTTCATTGAATCCTAATTTATAGAAAGTAATTGTATATTAGGTATTTTCTTGCTCTTCGTCAATACAATTTTCCTTTTTCGCCTTTATTTTGGCATGGATTGTGTTATTTTGGACCTTATAACCTAATGCTAGTAAAGAAAAATTTTCGGAAAATCCAATTATTTCATAATTTCTTTTCTTATTTCTCTCCCACAACCCAAGTCATATATCAAAGCAGGAAGCCAGGTTGTGTGCTTTTTCTTATTTGCTATCATCTGAGCCAATGGGATACCGGCTTGCTCCGGGAAAACTTCGTATATGAAAAATTCCACTAAACAACGTGGATTGGAAAATCAAGCCATTTTTTTATTCAAAATTTCAAATACCACTCATTTTTTATAAATAATAGCAAAAAAATGAAAAAAAGATGTTTTTTATTCTTTCCAATGATTTCAATTACAAGACAATTATAACGAGCTGAATGTGAAGGAATATACCAACTCGATGTACATAGGGATAAAAATTCCCTTTCTTTTTTTACCTTTCTAAAGTATACTAAAAGCACGATTGAGGTGTATGTTTTCGGACTGCACTGGGGGAGGCACTCTGTGGCTCTCTTTTTTTTATTCACATTTTTTATAGAGAAATCTGATTAGCCTTAAAGAAATCCTTCCTGACAAAAAGAGAAAAAAATCAATCAAATCCCTTTTTCACTTTTATTCTGTGTTTTTTCTTCCAACCCCTGTTTTCTCAATCTGTTTTATCAAATAATTCTGTATTTTTGGTTGTGATGTTCCATTTTCTATGGTATAATTCATTCACACGAAGAAAGGAGAACATCATGTCAAACAACTACGAACTACAGGTTTGCGAGGACTCGTACTCGGTCATTGTCGACGAAGTGCAATACTTCCTGTCGCAGGAAAACGGAAACGAGCTTCCTTTGATTCAAAACCAAAAACAATCTCTTTTGATGAAAATCAATTTGGAGGAGATGCTGAAAAACCTTCTCAACTGCACCAAGCTGCTGGACGTCGTGTATTGTTCGGTAGCCGGGATCGGCACACTGCCCGGACGGGTCAGCCAGCTCCAAACTTCCCTGCTCCAGACGGTCAGCGACAGCGAGTTGACAATGAACTCGTTTGTCCGCTCGACATCGAAAGTCCTGTCCGATTTAAGCGAGGTGTATCCATGTCTGGGCGATGGCGACTATCAAAGCGCGGTGTCGATTCTTCAGTCCGTCAAAAACGTCGCGAAAGCGATGGAAAACGCGGCCATTGAAATTCGGGACGCCTTCCAGGCGCGCTGCGACGAGACGGCTTCCATTTTGCAAGACGCCTTCCACAGCAATCAGGAATTTCTCGACCACCGCGACCAAACGACCGAGGAACTCGCGGAAATGAACGCGGAACTCGAAGCGCTCGAAGTGTTAAAAACGATTTTGGAAACCCAAGTCGAAACGATGAACGAGGAATACAAGGCGCTTGAAAAGAAAGAGGAACAAGCGGCGGACCGGGCGTTTGGACTGGAACTGACCGGCGCGATTTTGGGTGGCATCGGCGAACTCGTCACCACGGTGCTCCCAATCAAAGATCTTGTGGGTGGCATCACCCCGGAGCCGAGCCCCGAAGCGACATCCACGCCGGATCCGGTCGATGATTCCCAAATCGCCCAAAACGAGGAAGTGCGAAAATCAAAGCAGAAAAAAGACAATTTAGAAACACGGAAAAAACAACTCGATCAGGACATCGAAGCGCTCAAAAAAGAGCTAAGCGATCCAGCCATCGCCGATTTGGAAAAAAAGCGCCAGACGCTCAAAGAAAAGGAAGCGGAGCGTGAACAGCTCGAGCAGGACATTAAAACGCAGGAAAAGACGATTGAAAAAGTGTCGGGCGCCCTCAAAGCGGCCGGAAGCAGTTTCACCACCGCCGCCTCCCACGAGCAAACCTCGGTCGAAGCGTACAACAAACGACTGGAGGAACTCGCCCGCCTGCGTCACGAAATGGCACAGCAGGACGCGGAAAACAAGGCGAAGATCGCCAAATACAAAGCGAAAATCGCGTCGTCCATCGACCACAAAAAAGATTTGGACTTGACGATCCAGTCGCTGACGATGGCCATTGGCAGCATGCGCCGCATCGTCACGATCCTGAACGAAACGATCTTGTTTTGGAAAGGCGTCGTGGTATGCTGCGAGACGTTGGCCGACTCCGAGCTGGTCGCCAAAATCGAGGAAGCTGAACAAACCGAATCGAAAACGGAAAACCGGTTTTACGAAAAACGATTGTTTATTAAGCCGTTCCTGCTGTATTTCATTCAATGGCAGGCGCTGCGCCTCATTTCCAACGAATATGTCGACAGCATGGACACGGTACGAAAAAGCCTGGCCGAAGCCATGGCGGAAAAAGAAGGGACGCGTGAGGAACAATGGAACAAAGCCGCGGCGAAAGCGCAAACTTTGGACGTCTGATCGAACAGCGTCTTGCCGAGCTCAACCTCTACTTGCAAGACGCCCGCAACGACGCCGGCGCGTTTGAAATCGACATCGCGAAAATCAAGCTGGATATTTGGATGAAAGAAGCCAAAACGAAAAAAGAGCTCGCGGAACACGAAGTCGCGGCGTATGGCGCGCTCAAAAGCGATTTGATCGATTTGGAAAGCCAGCTGTACGACAAAATGGAAACGGGCGAAAAAGCAAGCGACGAGCTGTCCGCCCGGCTCGCGCAGCTCTCAAGCCGCCTTGATTCGTTTGAAAAAGAGACGAACGATTTGAACACGGAAATCCAATCGCTGCAAGACCAATACAACGAAGCGCGGAAAAAACGCGAAAAAGCAAGTACGTGGTACTATATGATCATTCCCGGCTACAACTTGTATTTGGCGCTGGACGCGGAAATCAACGCGAGCGACGAACGCCTGCAAGCGCTCAAACACCGGTTGGAAAACCGGGAACACGCGCGACAGGCGCTGCTGGACGAGGTGCGGCAAACGCGGCAGGCGTTTTTAAACAGCCAGGACGAGTCGTCCAAATACGCCAGCGCCATCGCGGAATTGAAAAAGACGCTACTCGAGATAACGGATAAAATTTCGGAAAGCAAAAAATCGCTCGTCGCGTGGAACGAGCTGTACATCCAATATGGAACGATGAAGCAGGAGCTAGAAATCAACGGAACGCTTCCACCTTGTTTTCTAAAACAAATCACCATTTAAAAAGGAGGGAAAATCATGGGAATTCAAAGTAAAAACGGGCATTTTATCTTAACTGGCGACAACACGCTGATGCTTGGAAACTCAAAAGTTCGAATTTTCAAGCCGGCGATCCTTGCCATGTTTCCGTGCGAAAACGACGAGGATCTCTGCCATCGGATTTCGTTTCAAACGATGAAGGAAGTCATCGGCTTCGCGTTTGATCCATCCATCGAAAATCCATTCACTGTGCTTAAAAACCTGCGTGATCTAGTCATGATCCATAAAGTATGGAACGAAGTCACCCGGCAAATCGAGTATTGGAATTCCGACCTGGGAGATACTGAAGCGATCGTGGAAGAGCTTTGCCAGCTGTGGCCGCCAAGGACCCCGGAGCTTTCGCAAAATTTCGTGGATTTGCTCGACGATTTTCTAATGGAGTTAAACAACGCGCCCGCCAATTTACGACGGGGCAGCGCCAACTGGAACCATTCGATTGGCAACGCGTTTGATCCGGCTGAAGCGTATGGGGTCGATGAGGAGAACATGCGCTTTCAGCTAGGCTATGTGGATGGATTTATCTTGCAAATCATAGAGAACGGCTTCATTCCTACCGGATCTGGAAAAGAAATGTGCATCTATACGGGGTTTCATAGCGACGGTTCTCCATTTGTCTACTCTTCGCAAAATCCGGAAAATGAATTTGAAACGGTGGACAATGTTGGTCCTTGCGATTTTCAAATCGTATATCCAGTTTTTGACTTGGACACTTGGAAATCCATCGGAGAACGGACTTTTTCCGGAACGATTGCCTTGCCGCCCGATCCGGAGGAGCAGTAAAAAAAGCAATACAATGTGGACAATGAAAATTGTCCTTTTTGCCGTTCATCTACAAAAAAGCCAGACTTTAACGAAAAAGTCTGACAAAATTTCTTAATAACACTTTTTGCAAGGCTCAAAGCCCCACGCAATCGCCTGTTCTTTGGAAACTTGCGATGGATTTTTCATATTCGAGCACGAGGCGTGCGTGTGGTATTTGCTTCCGGTTCGAGGAATCCATACGAGCGTGCTTTGATTGTCCACGGCTTGCGTCTGGGATTGGAGCTGCTGCTCAGCGAGCGCTTGCTGGCGTTTCGCCTCTTCTTCCGCCCGCTTTTGTTCCTCTTCGGCTTTTTTACGCGCCTCTTCCTCTTGCCGCTTTTTTTCTTCCGCTTCTTTTTTCAAATCGCGAATATCGCTTGTTTTGCGATCAATCACAAATTCGGGCTGCTCGTTGTAAACAAACACGTCAAAAGACAGCATATCGTCTTCCATAGACCGCGCCTTAAGGAAAACGCCGTTACATAGCTTCGCTTCCGGTTCGTACAATGGATCGACGCGGTATGTCACGTGGTTTCCGGTTTCGGCGATGTAGTCTTCAATTTTTGAAAAATAATTTTCCAATTCACTGGCAAACGCCGGCGTTCCCGCGACGATCAAGCCGTCCTGCGCCTGATCCATCAACTCGACCGGCACCAGACGAGTCTTTTGATAAAACTGATCGGATTCAATAAAATCGGACGTGACTGATTTCCATCCCAATGGCTCGAAATCCTCTTCTACCTGCCAATCCTGCCGCACATTGTCGGCACCAAGAACAACAGCCGTCGTTTCCACTTTTCCTTCTTTGGCTTTCACATACAATTCATCAAACAGCGATTCTGCATTCAACGTCGGTTTTTCCTCGCTCACAACAAAGGAGGCGGAACCTGAAAAAGCCGGAACGTCTTGTTTGGAGGCTTTCGCCATCGCATTGACTGCCAGTTCCTGCGCCGTCGACCGCGTCTGTTCCAATTCCGAAATCAAGGCGTCCTTCTCGTTTTCCAGTGTTTGATTCGAGTCCGTCAGATGAACCACTTCTTGATTTGCTTGCGCCAACTCGCTTTCCAATCGGGAAACTTCCCCGTTTTTTGTCAGGCCAAAGCCCAGCCCGCCCATTCCAAGCAAAGCCGCCAGACCAAAACATAAAAGATTGTTTTTTCCTTCTTTAAACCCTTTCATTTCAATTTCTCCTTCTTCTTTTATCTCATTATATACTGACTCGACGAAGAAATAAAACAAAAATCTTATTTCTATAAAAAAAGAGAGAAAATCAAAGGATTCCCTCCATTTTCTCTCAATCCTTGTTCTACCATCCACGACGGCAATGTCCACCGCCCTGGCCATGATGCCCGCCACCGTAGCCTTTCGGTTGTTGTGGCATACAGTTTGGCGCTTGCGCGCAATTTTGTCCCTGTCCGCCATTGCCCGTTGGAACATCTTGCGTCGTGGTGTTTTGCGTGACAGCCTGGACTTGCGCCTGTTGTTGTCGCTGCCAGGCGCGTTCCCGTTTTTGGACGCACGCTTCCTGCACCTGTCCATCAATGACGCATTGCGCCCGCTGATAGCAGTCCCGCATCGGATTGACGCAAAACGCAAAATCCGTCATACAAAACGGCTCACCGTTTTGAACCTCGCTCTCATTGGCCAGCGCGGAAACGCCGCCCAATCCAAGCACACACGACAACCCGATCCCGAATAAAATCGCTTTTCCTTTTTTTACCTTCCTCATCTTTCCTGCTCCTTGTTAAGTCCATTCTGGCATCCTCGATTTTAAAAGGCAAGGACAAGTAAAAGAAAAAATCCGAAACGAAGAGACAAAATAAAAATAGCCCCTCAAATAGTTTGGAAGACTAGAGGCTATTTTTATCTCTATAAAAATCCGAACCATCATTGAACATAATGGGTTCCTTTTTCGATTTCATTATAAGTCCCGCTCTTTTTTTTTTGCAAGGAAAAGAAAAAAGTCCCGAAAGACTTTTCATCAATGATTCACATACGGCGGCGTCTCGCCATGGAAAATCGAGTCGATATCCGCTTTCGCGTTGGAAATCGTCATTTCGTTTGGATACATGACGTACGCGTTGTTTTGCAGTTCGTATGCGAAGTCCGTTCCCCCCGTTCCATTGACGGAATAATTGTAAATCGTCCACGGCGCGTCGCTGGACAGCTGCGCGTTGACAAGCGCGGCGATTTCCTTCGTCGACATATTCGTCTGGAACGATTTGGAAATCGACTTCATGATGCCCGCGTAGTTGGATAAAATCGCCGGCGACGTGATCTTGTCGATAATCGCGGTCAGCACCCGCATTTGGTTGCGTCCCCGCTCGCGATCCCCTTCCGTGAAGGAATAACGTTCCCGCACGAAGCCAAGCGCCATATCGCCATCCAGATGCACCTTGCCAGGCGCGAAATGATAGTTTCCATGCAAAGAAGTAAATTCGTCGACATTGTCCACATCCACGCCGCCCAGCTCGTCAATGATCGTCACAAGGCTGGAAAAGTTGACCCGGACATTGTAGTTGATCTCGATCCCGAACAGCTTCTCCAGCGTCCGTTCCGTCGTTTCAATGCCATGCAGCCCCGTATGCGTTAGCTTGTCCATTTTCCCCTGGGCGCATCCCGCCGAAGCGTCGCACGCCGTCTCCACGTAAAAGTCACGCGGAATGGAAATCACAAGAATCTGGTGCGTCTGCGGATTGACCGAAGCGATCAAGTTCACATCGCTGCGCGAAACGTCCTCGATCGAGCCATACGTGTCGATGCCGCTAATTAAAACGTTGAACGGCTCGCTCGCCGTGTTGACGCCGCTGGACGAATCCGTCTTTTGAATCGCGTACTCCACATCGAAAACCGGCACGATTTCCTCGCGAATCCGGTTTTGCCCCTCCATCTCTTCGATGGTGCCAAGGTACGACTGATCGAGCACGATGCCGTCGATCGCCTGCCCCTTCAAGTCGTTCACCATTTGAATCGACGACTCGTATTGTTTCCCCACAACCTCGATTCCTTTCGCCTTCAAGCCATCAAGCACCCGTTTCGTTCCCTCCGCATCCGGGTTCACATAGCCAATCGTGCGCCCGTCCAGCTGCTCCGGCTTCTCAATGACATGGTTGTTCAACACGTACACACTCGAAATTTTCCGGATTTGATCACCATACGTCAAAGAGCGCAGCGCGCCGTTGGTCACCTGCAAGTAATACGTGCCAAAACCCGTCGCGAGCGCCAAAGCCAAAGCCAGCACCACGCCCAGCACGCGGGAAAGCACGCTCTGGACCCGAAGCATGAGCACAAGCGCGATGAGCCACAACAGCACGACAATCACGACGATCATCGCCAAAATCTTATTCGGAACCATGCCCAGCGTAATCAACTGATAAGAAAACCAAGCCGCCAGAACGCCGACTCCGACGCCTAGCACCCCTGTAATCCACTTCCAAACATCTTTCATTGAAACCCTCCGTTTTTATTGAAAACCGCAGTCCTATGATACTCGACTTGATTCGCTTTGACAACCGGATTCGCGCAATCCGGCTGTATCAGTATAAATAGCGCAATTTTCGCAATGGAATATTTAGACAAACCGCTTTAAAATAAGACTATTCATAATCGAATCCCTTCGAATCATGATGTACTGTGTGTGGCGTTTCCGATGGAGACGTCTTTTTTTTATTCAAGCGAAAAAAAACCGGATCTCTCCGGTTTAGCGAAAATAAGGATTCCAGCGCAGCTCCTGACCAATCGTTGTCGCCGGACCGTGGCCCGGATACACGACCAAGTCTTGCGGCAGCGTCTTCAAATACTGAATCGACGCCATCATATCCCGCTCGCTTCCTGTCGGCAAGTCGACCCGGCCAACCGACCCCTGGAAAAGAACGTCGCCAGTAAACAAGGCGTCCTCGATCCGGTAAATCGTCGAGCCAACCGAGTGGCCCGGCAGCGTCTTGGCCTCCACCTCGAACGCCCCGATTTTCTGCATCCCGTCATGGACGGCTTTGGGCACCGCGTGCGATTTCACCTTGGCGTAAAAATACGCCGAGCCGTTCAGCCGCATGTCGTCCAAAAAATCAAACTCTTTTGGATTCATATACACATCCACACCATATTCCTCAATCAAACCATCCAGTCCGCCAATGTGGTCGAAGTGGGCATGCGTCAAAAGAATCGCGTCCAGCGTCGCCTCCTCTTCTGTCAGCAGCCGCTTCAAAGCGGAAAAATCGTCGCCCGGGTCGATTACCAGCGCGTGATGGTCTTTCACGACCACATAGCAGTTGGCCTCCACCGGCCCCAAAGGCTGGGTAAACACTTTTATCATTTCTATTTCCTCGTTTCCTTCGAGCAACTTGGAATCCGAATAAAAAAGACCGTTTTCCGGCCTTTTTTATCGTTTCTCCTTGTGCTCAGTTTTTTGATTGCATTTCGGGCAATACTTATTGACTGTCATACGTTCAGGATGTTTTTTCTTGTTACGTGTACCAATGTAGTTTTCTTCACCACAAACAGAACATTTAAACGTTATACGATCTCTCATGGTCGGTCCTCCTCACATTACTTCAAAATGATACCACAGTCCCGGTTTCCTTGGCAAGGAGAACGTCAAAGAACGCGACAAATCAAGACGCAAACTTTACTGCGGATACAATTCGAAATATTTGTCCAGCACCGGTCCGACAACCGAAGAGCCGCAAATGTTGTCCGCGACGCTCTCGTTGTTGACCGACGACGTCGGCGACACGCACGCGAACGCCACTTTCGGATCGTCGTACGGGCCAAACCCAAGCAGGTTCGCCGTCGTCCACACGCTCTCCACTTCCGCCGTGCCGGTTTTGGCCGCCATCGGCTGCTCCATGTCCTTGAGCGCGTTGCCGCAGTTGCCCGACGTCACACAAGCCCGGAACCCTTCTTTGACCCGATCCAAATACGCGTCGTTTTGTTCCGGAAGCACCGCTTCCAGACGCTTTCCGTACACGTCGAAAATTTGCGAGCCGCCCACTTCCTTGGCATACTCCAAAAAGTGCGGCCCGTACATATCGCCGCCAGTCGCGATGACCGACACGTATTGTAGCAGCTGCATCGGTGTATACATATCGAGCTGGCCAATCGAGTAGTTGAGCAGCTGGCCCGGATTCATGATCGCGCCCATGTAGCCCTGCACCTCGCCCGGAATGTCGAGGCCGGTTTTGTTGCCAAGGCCAAACATCGAGTAATAGCGCCGCATCTTGTTGAACGTGCCTTGCACATCGCCAATCGCCAGCGGCTTTCCTTCCCGGTACGTGTCCCCGCCAAGCCGGATCGCGACATGGAACATGTACACGTTACTCGACACTTCCAAAGCGGACACGTCGTTGACCGGCCCGTGGTTTTCAAACGAGCCGAATTCCTCGCCGTTGATATTCATGACCTCGTCCATGATCGTCTCGCCCGGCTTCACGACGCCTTCGCTCAAGCCCATGTACACCGTCGCGCCCTTGATGCACGATCCCGGGTTGGCCAGCGACACATAGTTGCCCGACGCGAAATACGTCATCTTTCTCGTTTCCAGGTCGATTTGATACCCCGAAAGCGCCAGCACCGAGCCATCGTTTGGATTCATCGTGCACATAAACAGCGACGTGAAGTTTTCCCGGTTCCGCGTGCCGGCGTTAGCCTGCAATACGTTTTTTACCGTGTCGTCCATCGTCAGCTGCAAGTCGATATCGACCGAAATCACGATGTCGTTGCCTTTTCGCGCGCTCTGCACGGTTTCCTTAAGCGCCAGGCCGTTCGAATCGTACGTGATCTTCGAAATTTCCTCGGTGCCCGCCAAAATATCGTTGTACTGGTATTCCAGTCCCGACACCCCGACCGGCGCGTTGAGCTGGTAGCCCTTCGACAAGTAGTATTCCTTCGACTCGGCCGGCAAGCCTTCCGTGCTCGTGGACACGCGCCCGAGAACGTCCGAAAGCGTTTCCCCATACGGGTATTCCCGCTTCCAGCCGCCAAAATCCACATCGAACCCCGGAAACTCGGTTTTATGCTCGACAAGATACGCCACATCCTCGTCCGGCACGTCTTCCAAAATGACGCTTTCCTGCCCGGTCGAAAGATTCGAAACCATCCGCGAATAAATGACATACGTTTTCAACTCGTCGTCACCCATTTCCTTCAGGTCCTCCTCGCTGATCCGCGACATCAAAATCGAGTACTTCCGCGATTCCGCGTCCGATCCCCACATGCCGCTGGTGTACGCCACCCGCTCCTTTTCCGTCAGGAAGTTGTTTCCCGCGTACCCGGGATCGTCGGCGTCCAGCATGTTTTTCCAGGCGATATACGCCTCTTTTTTCGCCTGCAGCGAAAAGTCGTCCAGCTTGACGTCAAACACCGTAGCCAGCCGGTTGGCGTAAATCAAATAATCCTCCGTCGTCATGTTGTTGGGCGACGTAAAGACGATGTTGTGCGAGACAACGGTTTTCGCCAGCACCCGGCCTTTGCAGTCGTAAATCTGTCCCCGCGGCGCGCTCGTATATTGAAGGATCGACGTGTAGTCGTCCTTTTTCACCACATAGTCGTGATAGGAAAACACTTGAAGATACACAAGTCTGCATAGTAAAACAAGAAACACGCCGCCAATCACGCTGGCGAACACGATGATCCGCTTCGACACCGAACGATCGACATCCGGCGCCGCGCCGGAAAACCGAAACGTGTGCTTCTTTACTTTTTTCATTTGTTTCTTGGGCAATCGTATCCCTCCTCTCGTATTCGTCCTATCCATTATACCTGCTGACCCGCCAAATTCCAAGCCGGCAGCGAACGGTTTGAAACCACAAAAAAATCCCGGGATGTGTTTCCCGGAATTCTTTATCCGCCGACTCTTTTCGAAAAAGCCGACCGGATGACGTTCCAGCCGCAAAACAAACCTGTAAAAATCAGGAAGATTTCCAGCCGGCCAAACACCATGCCAAACATTTCCACCAGCAAAACCGGTGCCGCGGTCGCCGGATTCGTCAAGCCAATCGACAAGCCAACCGTTCCAAGCGAGGAGGCGAACTCGAACATCCCCTCCGTCAAGCCGCAGCCCGCCGTTAGCGTAATCAGCAGCGAGCCGACCAGAAACAGGCAAAAGTACACGGTCACAAACGTCGTCGTGCCATCCTTGAGCGATTCGTCGATCGCCGTTTTTCCTTGCGCCGTTTCATAGTACGACACATGCACCTGGCGCTTGTTCGACACCATCGCCCGCATATGGTCTTTGGCAAAGCGTAGCATCAAATACACCCGGTTCAGCTTGATGCCGCCCGCCGTCGATCCGGCCCCGCCGCCAAACAGCATCAGCACGATCATCAAGCCAATCGCGAATGGCGGCCACGCGTCGTAAGCCATCGACGAGAACCCGCTTGTCGAAAGCGCCGACACGGAGTCGAACGCCGCGTGCTTGAAGCCGTCCCAAAGCGAAAGCTGGAACGCGTTCGAAAGCGAAACCGTCATCATCGGAATGACCACGAGCAAAACCACCGCCATGAACCGCACCTCGCTGATTTTCGAGAACTTTTTCCATTTCCCTTTGACCAGCAGCATCAGCGCCGCGAAATTCGTCGTTCCAATGAGCATCAAAACGATGGTCACGATGTCGATCGCTACCGACTCGTACTCGCCAATGCTGTTGAGACGCGTCGAAAAGCCACCCGTCGACAGCGCGCACATCGCGTGGTTGACGCCATCGAACCACGACATCCCCACCAGGCGGTACGCGATCGTTCCCGCCAGCAAAAAGCCGCAGTACATCAATCCGATCGCCTGCGCGCTCTTTTTCAAGTTCGGCTTGATTTGATCGGAATGGCCTTCCGCGTTGTACAAGCTCATCGACTGCTTCTCCACCACGATGACCATCATCACCGCCACGAAGCCCAAGCCGCCACAAAACTGGATGAAGCTGCGATAAAACAAAAATAAATCGGAACACTTCGTCACGTCGATGACCGAAAGTCCCGTCGTCGTCCAGCCGCTCACCGATTCAAAAAGCGCCTGCACCGGCGTCAGGCCCATACCAAACAAAAACGGAAGCGAGCCTACGAGGATTCCCCAAACCCAGGCGAAGAGCACCGTCAAACTCGTCCGCTGCAACGTCGGCCGCCACGCCGTATCCATCGTCCCGTCTTGGCGCCAGAAGGCGCATACGAGCATACCCAAAGCGACCGATCCCGCGCCAGGCACGAGAAACCAAACCGCCTCGCGCAAGCCGTTTTCCAAAAACGGAGCAAGCACGATTGGAAAGGAAACGAGAAGCCCTACGAGCATCATGATCCGTCCGGGCAGCGAATACTTTGTCAGTCTACTCGCCATATCCGTTTTTCTCCGTCAAGATCCGGATCGCGCTTTTCTCGTTTTCCGTCGTCAGCACGACGAGCCGGTCTTTCGCCTTCAGCTGCGTGCTGCCGTTAGGAATGATCGTGTCGTGACGCCGGTTGATGCACGCAACGATGACGTCGTCTGGCAAACCGAGCGCGCAAATCGGCTTGTCGATACACCACGCGTTTTTCGGAATCGTCACTTCCTCGATGTGCAACGCGTCGGTTTTCGGCGCGCTGACGCGCTTGATCTCTTCAACCGACGCCTGCTGCCGTATGAGCTCTGCCAGCTCTTCCAGCGCGCAAATCACGTGATCGACGCCGCGCTTCAAAAAGAAATCCTGCTTTTTCGGATCGTTCACGAGCGAAACGGTTTTTTTCACCCGGAACAGCGTTTTGCACAATTCGCAAATGACCAGATTGTCCTCGTCTTTCGTGTTGAGCGCGATCGCCACGTCAAAGCCTTCGATGCCCGCGTCTTCGAGCACGTATGGCTTCGTGGCGTCCCCTTCGATTACCGTCAAAGACTCGATCATCGCCAGTTCCATGCAGTCCTGGTGGGACAAGTTGATCAAAGTGACTTCATATCCTTGTTTTAACATCGACAGCGCCAGCGAACGCGCCTTGCTGCGGCCGCCGGCAATCACTACTTTACGCCGCATGACTCGTCTCCTTTCCAGGCTCGATGAAAGCCTGCATCGCCGCGAAAGAAAGCTCGCATGGACAAACCACGTCCATGCCGGCGTTTTGCATGATGACTTTCTTATCCGGATCATACAACCGCGCCACCACGTGGTCGACATGGTAAATCGTTTGCGCCATTTGCGCGATCATCACATTCACATTGTCGTTGTCCGTCACGACTAGCACCTCGTCGGCGTGCGCCATCTCGATTTCGGACAGCGTGTCCAAATTCAATCCATTACCAAGCTTTGTCATTCCGGCAAAACCGCAAGACAGCTTGCGGAAGGCGCTTTGCGACTTGTCGACGATTGTCACGTCTTTGCCTTGCGCCGACAAAGCGTCGGCAAGCGTGGCTCCCAGGCGTCCGCAGCCAATAATAATAGTGTAAAATGATTGCTTTTGATTTCGCATTGTAATCTCCTTTCTACGAAAAACAATCCATCACGCGATTCATGCCCGCCAAATCCACGCCAAGCAATGACCGCTCTTTTGTTTTCCGTTGATTGTCGCAATAAATGTATCGGTTCCGCTTTCTGTCGTACACGGCGCTGCACCGATGCAGGTTTTCCTGCGCCGGCGCGTAGTCAGGCTCCAAAGCCAAAGCCGCTGTAAAATGACGAAGGGCCCGCTGGTGGGCTCCGCGGTATTCTTGTTCGATTCCCATCAAGTTGTGCGGAATGGCCGAATGCGGATACCAAAGCATGGCTTCCGTGATCTTTCCTTCCGCCTCGTCAAGGCGGCCCTGCTCGATGAACGATTGAACCGTTTGACACAATTCTTCCAATGCGTTTTGTTCTTTTGTTTTCAATTTTCTCGTTTTCATGATTTGTTCCTCCTTGTTTGTACCTTTGTTATACGCCAAAACGTATAAGGAGGGTGTGAGGAATCCAATCCGCGTGTGAGAATCGTGTGAGGAAATCCGGCTTTTCTACTCGCCGCGCAAGCGATAGCCGATGCCGATTTCCGTAAAAATGTATTCCGGCTTCGCGGGGTTTTTCTCAATTTTCCGCCGCAGCGAAGCCATCAACGTCCGCAGCGCCCGCGTGTCCGTCCCGTAATACGGACCATACACCGCTTTGATAATGGATTGCGTCGTCATCAGGCTGCCCTGGTTCTCAAACAAAACGAGCAGCAGCTTGTATTCCAGCGGCGTCAAATGAATCGGCCGTCCCTCCAGCTCGATGTCGTGACGCGAGGGATCCACTCGCAAATCGCCGGCCCGATATATTTTTCGTCCATCGGGCTGGGCGTGCCGCAGCGCCACCCGCAGGCGGGCCAAAAGCTCCGACACCGAAAACGGCTTCGTCAAGTAGTCGTCCGCCCCCGCGTCCAGCGCCTTGACTTTTTCCTGCTCCTGGTCGCGTGCCGATAAAATGAGCACCGGAACCGAAGAGGCGGCGCGCACGCCTTCCAGCACTTGCAGGCCATCCATGTCCGGCAAGCCTAAATCCAGCAAAATCAAATCCGGCCGCTGTGAAAAAAACAGCGCCAGTCCCTGTTCGCCATCGCTGGCGCAAAGCACCCGGTAGCCGTTTTGCTCGCAGGCGTATTGCACGAAACCGGCGATTTGGGCGTCATCCTCGACAATGAGCACCGTCTTGGGATTGTTCGTTTCCATGGTCGTTTTCTCCTTTCTTTTTGAGCGCGAATGTCAGCATGGCGCCCTGGCCCGACGCGCGGTTTTCCGCCTTGATCCAACCGCCATGGGCCTTGACGATGCTTTCGCAAATCGTCAGTCCAAGCCCCACGCCGCGGTGGGCGTCAACCGCCTGCCCCGCTTGCGTGTAAAACATTTCAAACACGTGCTCCATGTCCTGCGCGCGAATTCCCGCACCATGGTCCGCGACGCAAAAGCGCACCTCCCGGTCGGTTTCCTTTACTGTCAGCTCGATGGGCTGGCCTGGCGGCGTGTGCTTGCGCGCGTTTTCCAGCAAATTCAAAAGCACCTGCGTTATGAGCTTGGCGTCCATGTCCACCATCACGAAGTCTTTTGGCAGACGCACGTCGACGCGCTGGTTTGGATTGTTTTTTTCGAAAAGGCCCACCGCGTAGCCGACGACTTCCTCCACCGCTTCCGGTTGTTTATGGATTTGCATCCGTCCGTCGTTGATCCGCGTCAAAATCAAGATGTTTTCCACGAGGTCGTACAGCCAGCGCGCGTTTTGATAAATCCCGTCCGCCAGCTTGCGTACTTGTCCGCTTTGCTCGTGTTGGAGCATCTCGCTGCTGCCCATGATCGCGGAAAGGGGCGTGCGCAAATCATGCGAAATCGAACGAAGCAAGTTGGCCCGGTCGTGCTCCTGGATCCGCTCTTCCTGCGAACGGATCTTTTCTTGCACATTGTATTCCCGATCGAGCGCGATGGCCATGCACTCGCATATCGAGCGCACGAATTCCTCCTGGTCGGGCTGCACGGCCGGCGTCTTTTCATCGAACAAAAACATGCCAAATTCTTTTTGCGGTCCCTGGACGCACCAGCCCCGGCTCGAGCAGGCGCCATAAACGAACCGCGCCGGCTGGTGAAACGTCTGCTCAATCATCCGCGTGCCGATTTCCAAGATCTGCGCCTCGTCGCGCGCCTGGTTCAACTCGTTTGTCAGCAAATACAGTGCCCGCACTTGCGCCTCCTTGCGCTTGGTTTGCGCCAGATGCTCCTGGTCGCTGCTGACAAGCGCGCTGGTGAGCAGCGAGGTGATCGTCATCGTCATAAACGTGATCAGACACGTGGAATCGTACACGTTCAGCGTAAAATACGGCTCGGTGAAAAAGTAGTTGTAGATGAGCGTGCCGGCGATGGCGGCTAGCACGCCATAGATCGGATGGGCGCAAAAGCGGGCGATCAAAAAGATCGCGAAAGAATACAGCAAGACGATATTCGTTTCCGGAAAATCGAGCTTCCAAAACAGCGAGCCCAGCAGCGTGGCGCCAGCCAGATTGACGAAGACGATGAGCAGCTCCCTGCCCGAACCGTAAAGAACCGTCCGGCGCTTTTTTCCCTTTTCAAACTTCAATTTGGTTCCTCCTTTCTGCTCTTTCAAAGGAAAAGCCTGACTCCATCTCCATTTTTAAAACTTTCGATGAGATCAGGCTTAAGCTTATCCATTTTCTTTTTTTCCCATTCGGTACCAGCAAACGAGAACGAGGATCAGCAGCGCGCTTCCACACGCCAAATACCCCCACATCTCCCGCTGCGTATGCGCCGAGGTGTTCGGGCGGTTTGGCGCCGCTTCGGGCAAAGCGACGGAATCGAGCACGACATGAATCGTTTCTTTGGCCTGCTGTCCGGCCGGCGCGTTCCAATCCGAGGCGACCACGACCGCCCGCAAGGCGTTTTCGCCATTGGTCACGAGGATCTCGACACGAAAATCGCTGACGCCCTCGATTGACGCCTTGGACGGATCCTCGCTTGCCGCGCGCAAGCGATACACGTACGTGCCGGGCTGGTCGAACCCGATCACGGGCATGACCGAACGCGTTCCGGCAAGCACGACACATTCGCTGCCTGCCGGAGGAGGGGACCCATCCACCGCTTCCAGCGTGAATTTTACCCCCGTCTTCGGTTTGGGCGCGCGGGTGGACACCACTTCCACGGGAATGTTGACCGTGACTTTGTTCGTAAACGAATAAGCCGGCACACTTCCCCAAAGCATCATCACGCAAGCCGCGCCTATGCCGATCCATGATATGAGTTTATTTTTCATGTTCCACCACCTTTACCACTTGCGCGAACACGATCGTCCGCCCTTCCGTTTCCGCGCTGTTGCATGTGCTGAGCGCGAAGATCATCGGCGAAGCGTCGACTGGATCCCGAAAGTATTTCGAATGCTTTTTCAAATACCGGACTAGAGAAGACGTGTCCCGCTCGTGAATTTCGCGCATGGAATACACCGCGCTGTTGGCCGCGTCGGTTTCCAGCACCGCGAAGATCTTCAGCCGGTATTCCCTGCCGTCTTTCGTGAGCACGGTTCCATCCACATGCCCGTCAAAATATTTTTTCTGCGTAAACTTCATCACATCGCCAAACATGCCGCCGTTTTTCATATGGTGTCCATATAAAATATTGTACGGATCGTCCAGATCGGGATTGTTTAAATGGGAGAGAAAGATCGCTCCCGCCAGCGAAAACGATCCATCCGCCGCTTTGTTGATGTACTCCAAATCGTCTTTTCCCTGCACGATCGGCTGGTCGATATGCGTTTTGTCAATCGTGATCCAGCCAATCACATCCGGATTGAGCTTCAACAGCTCTTCAAACGAGAGCGGATCGTCGGCGTCCGGCTTGAACTTCGCCATCTGCGAAGGCAGTCCGGCTTGCGATTGTCTCCAATCGTCGAAAAGACAGTAAAAGCAGTACACGCTTCCAATCAGTAGCACGAGAATCGTCAAGACCGACAAGATCTTGTTTCCGATTCGTGCCAGGCATGCCGCTTGATGCAGACGAGAAGAGGGCTTATTCGTTGTCCTTCTTCTTTCTGAACATCGCATAGCCAAGTCCGCCCAATACGGCAACGCCGGCTACGTAAGGACCGTATGTTGTGAAGAACGCCGTCGGAACAGTTCCCTGACGATAGTTCACAAAGTTCCATGTATCATCGCTTGTTCCAACCTTACCGGTCAATGTTTCTGTCATCGCATCCACCGTATCGTCGGATTTATCACCACTTGCCAAATTGATGCTGACATTGTAATCAGGCTGCGGATTGGTTTCCGTCACCGTGAACGTGTCATTGGCGCTCAATCCATAAACAGTAAACGTCTGGTTTTGTCCCAGTTTAATATTTGGCAGCGTCGCCACACCATTCGTGGCCTGTAAGGTTTGATACGAACCATCCGGCATTTGAACGTACAACGTTTGATTTGGTTCTGTCGTGTTGACTTTCAAAGTATAGTCAAATACTAAACTTGTATCCGCAGCATTACCTGTGATGTAATTTTGAATCGTCAAATCGTGTGTCGTATACGTGTTGCTGAAGTCGAATTGATCGACTTTGAACGTGGAAGGATTGGCTGTGCTCGCGCCCGCCTGACCTGCGTTCCATGCGATAATATCCGTTACTTCCTTCGCGTTTGTTGTCACGTTGTTTGTGACATACACATCTAAATAATAGGAGGCCGTGGAGTTCGGCGTTAGCGCCAAGCCATCATATGTTGGCGTCTGCTCGGTTACCACATATCGGTAGATTCCCGCGCGAGGGAAAGTAGCCGTCGAACTCGGTGTCAATGTAGCATGGTTAGAATAACCAACTGGATTTCCCGATTGGATGATGGTCGTCGTATTCGCAACCGGAGCGATGCTTACCGTGGAAGGAAAGACATTCGCGATTCCCGGATAGATCGGGTTTCCATTGTAGCTGCTCACATTGATATCCGCCTGCGTGCCTGGTTGAATATTGAATACAACCGGATCTTGCGGAACTGGCACATTTGGATCTTTATGCAATGTTTTTACAATATCAATGGATATGCCGGGCGTATTCGTGTTTCCGTTTTTTGCGAAAGCCGGTGTCAACATCGCCCCACCCATCACTGCCGCCAATGACAAAGCGGCGATAGACATTAAACCTTTTTTTAATGTATTCATTTTCATCTCCTAAGATTCATTTCTTTCTTTTCACGCTAGATTTGCGAGCGTCTGATAATCGTGATGACAGTCCCGATGATCTGGCTTTTATTTACCGGACCAAAACTTCGACTGTCAACTGCCCCTTCCCTAAAATCGCTCAAAACGAAATATTCGTCCTCTTTCAAGGTGAGCGGATATTTCACATCGCCTTCATACGCAGGCGTTTCATAGTAAATGGATGGATTGGATGTCGGGTTGCCGTTGATATACAACGTTTCGTCCTGAATCGAAACCGTGTCTTTCGGCCCCGCGACGATCCGCCCCGTGTATTTTTTTCCATCCTCTTTGTAATAGACGACCTGTCCGACCCGTTTGGTCGAAGGCAGGCAATACACCAGCTCGATATCGCCGATCCGGATGGCCGGCTTCATATCGTCGCTTGGCATGACGACGATTCGAAAAACGAAACCAAACAGGATGACCATCGCCACCACGAAGATGGCGAGCCGCTTCAAAAACAATTTGATTTCGGCTTTGTCCTTTTTTCGTTGCTGATCATCGCTCATCCTTTTCTCCTTCGCAGCAGAAATCCGGCCATCGCGATCAAGGCGCCCGCCATCAAAAGATAAGGCGTCCAGTCATTCGAGTCGTAGGCGGTTGGCGGCGGACTGGTGCGCCGGTTCGTGAACGTGCACGTCGAATCGCCAACGACTTGCTGCGCGGCCGACCTGTTCGTTCCCGATACGGATCCATTGCCGTTGGCAGCCTGCCACGAGGTTTCATACAAGGAACTCGGATTGGTTTGAACGATCGAATACGTTGTTCCATCCGGAACATTCAGCGTCGCCTCCTGCCCGCTTTCCAATGTGACCTCGTAGGTGTTGTTTCCTACCAGCTTTACATTGCTGGATGCCGTGACCGACATTTGACTGGATGGACTCAGCGTGATCCGGTATGTGAATGCCTGATGGGCGTCGGCGTCCAAATTGCCATTCACATTGTCGCTACGCAACGTAAGAGTCTTCATCGCCGGCGTGTACTCGCCATACAAGGTCGTATCCTGCGCCATCGTGCCATTCAAGTTGGCTGCGTTCGTCAGCGCCTCGTTCGTGTACCATCCCTTCAACGTATAGGTGATTCCGTTGACCGTCTTGTCCGGCATCGCCGGCGCGACACTCGACAACGGATCGTTCGTGTCCAGTTTGACTGGCGCGTAGTTTTGCACATCCGTAAACTGTTGCGAGCCTACGTCCTTTACCTTAAACGTCATCTCGTTGTACGTGTTCAAATGGATCGTGCCGTTCAAACGATAGTTGGCGGTTTGCGAAGCGGGATAGAAGTTGTTCGCTCCAGGCTCCACCGCCTGCACCGCTTTCAATGTATCCCATGAGGAAATCGTGTAGTAGCCCGGCTGTCGGGCTTGCGCGCTGTTTGCGTCTGCGTACACGTATTGTTTTCCCTGATACGTGATATTCGGATAGATGGCCGGTCCGGTAATGTCCGGATTGAAATCCATATAGTTTGTTTGGACCGCCGCTTTATCCACACTCAACAATGGTCCGGCGCTCGCCTGCCCTTGACCGAGTCCGACATACGTTCCATCCGGAAGTTTGCCATAGGAATAAATATTTTGTTTTATGTATGGCCCTTTGGCGTAAATGATGCCCAGCGTGCTCTGCCCGGCCGGAATCACAATATCGCCGGTGGAAAGCGTTTCACGCACTTGCCCGTCCCATTGATAGTAGGTTTTGTAGCCTTGCTGGGCAAGGCTGTTCTGGGAAATGTCGAACGTGGTTTGATCCGGTAAATAAAACCGGAAAACCTGTGATTGAATCGGCATGTTCCACGTATAGTCTCCTGGCCCGGTCTCGGTCATCTGCGTGTTTTGAAAAGCCGGAATCGCGTGGATCGGATAGCCGGCAGCCGGAATCGTGAAGTTTGGCCCCGGGTTCGAGCTTGTGATCGCGAACGAGGCTTTTTGCTGCGCATCCGACGGTCCGTTGATTTGGGTCTTGATCATCAGCTCGTTCATAGGCTCGTATTTTTTATACAGCGTCACATTGCTTTCGACCGGGTTTTTCGTTTTGTATGTTCTTGACGTCTGGCTTTCCTGCACCAAATCCGCTTTGATCGTACATTCCGGATTGGTATAGAACTGCGTCGCATAATATTCTTTTCCATTCCATGATTTAATATAATTCAAGGCGATATTGGTAACCTCGCCACCTTCGTCAACATAGCCATACCGCTCCCGCGTGTACGTCGTGCTGCCCGGATTCATCGAATAAATCGCGAACGTGTAGCGCATCGGATTTAATGTGATCGTCCCGTTGAGCCAGTAAACCGACCCGGCTTGCGGCGTGTAGGCGCTGTTGTCGCCGGCAATCACCATGTTTTTCGCTTCCAGAGAATCCCATTGAATCGTGTACTCGTTGGTTCCCGGCGTCGCGTCTGCCGTATAGGCGTACGTGATTCCGTTATAGGTAATGTTCGGATAGCGCGCGGGATAGTCGATCGTCGTGGAGTTGTCCATCAAATTCACGCCCGTTTGCGCCTGGCCGGGAAGCGGCAAATTGACGCCGGTCGCGCTTGCCGTGCCAAGACCCATCGTCGCCAGCACCTGACCGCTGCCATCTTTGATGTTTCCATACGTGTACACCGCATTGACCGGCATGTACGTGGCGTAAAGGGTCGTGTTGGCGTTTACCGTTCCGTCCATATCCGCCTTGGTCGTTAAATTCTCGTTTGTGTACCACGAGGATAGCTTGTAGGTGACACCGTTTTGTGTCATATCGGAATCGGGCGGATTCAACGAAGACAAAGGATCCCCCTGAATGAGAGGTCCGGGGTTAAAGTTGCGCATCGTTTCAAAATTCGTGCTGCCCGGATAGCGAACCTTAAACGTCACATCGTGCGGGATGATTCGATTCAAAATGACATCGCCTGTCATCAAGTACGAAATAGGATTATCACTCGTTGTATACATATCGTTGCTGCCGGGCCTCCGGTTGTAGGCGCTTTGAATTTTTGTCCAGTTCACCGTGAAATAGCCCGGCTTTGTCTGCTGCTCCGGCGTCGCGGCGTATTGATACGTGTAGCCGCCGACCGTGATCGTGGCGTATCCGTTGATTTGCGTTCCCGTAAAGCTAGGCGAAATATTTTGATTCGGATTGTCGTTTGGATAAAGGATATCCGGATGCATCGTAAACAAGTTCAACCCTAGAGGCCAGTACCCTGGTCTTGTTACAGTTGGTCCCCAGACTTTTCCGGTTCCCATTCCGTAATCCGACAGCAGTGTCGTATTTTTATCATCGGAATACACCACGTTCGCGTACGTATACACATCGTATCGAATATATGGCTGCTTGCAGTTGATGAAATAAAACGATTCGTTGGAGCTGAGCGTGATCGGATCGCTCGTGTTTCCACGGACAATTTGGTGCTTCCATTGCCAGTACGTGTCGTACCCCTGGGAGGAGTAATCGTCCTCCACGATTTGGAACGTCGTGCCGACCGGCATGTAAAAGCGAATATCGCTGTCGTCCGGCAAATTCAACGTATAGTCGTTTGTACCGTTTTTCGTGATGTCGCTGGATATCGCCGGCGTATAAATATCGGCCGGCGAATTCGTCGTCGCCGTCAAATGCCACGTGAATGTTTGGGAAGGCGGATTTTCCGTGTTGATGAGCTCTCGCATCCGCACATAACGCGATTCCACGTATTTGGCGTACAAGGTCATCGACGCGTTGACTGGCGCGTTCATATCCGCTTTTTGGGTGCACGCTTCATCGGTGTACCAGTTCGTTAACAAGTTGTCGCCTTTTACCTTTTCAAGTTGCGCGTTGGTCGGAAACGTCACCGCTTGCAACGTGTCGCCCGCGTTGATTTCCTGGGTCGTATCGCTCCAGTTGGTCACACTTTCATACGACGTGCTGCCCGGATACTGGACCTTGAAGTCGATGGTCACCTTTTGGGCGGCCCGCTCGATGGCGCGCGCCTTTTTCGGCTTTTCCTTTGGCGCCATTTGCGCGAGAACGATTTTTTCAATTTGCTCTCCGTCAAAGGAAACCGTGTTTCCATTAAAGTCGTTGGAAGAGGCAAGCGGATGGAGATTGCCATCGACTACCTCGTATAAAACGCAAGGCAGCGTGGAATCGTCCAGTTCAAAACGCGCTTTGAAAGAGCCCGCGATTGCCGGACTCAATGACCATTCTTTGATAGATTCCACCGATTCATCGTCCGTTTCCAGGGTGTCGCGCCACGCTTTTGCCGCCGTCGTTTCCTCTTTGATTTTGACAGCAGCCAGATCAAGGCCGGTGAGCTCGATGCCGTTGGCGCGAATCGTCGTTTCCACGTCATCCTTCTCTTCGTCCTCTTCCTTCGCTTCCTCTTTTGGCTGCTCGGGTTCGGCCGGTTGCGGCGTGTCCTCCACCGGTTCTTCTACGTCATTTGGTGTGGATGAGTCGGGAGGCGGATTTGTGGATTCGACCGGAATTTCTTGTTGGGGTGCGGGAACTTCACATTCTTCCGCTACCTGGCCGGTTTCTTCTGTCGTTTCCGCCACGGATGGATCCTCGGCTGGCGCTTCAGAACCGGCTTCTTCGGCTTGAACAGGAAGAACATAACTAACCGACAAAGTGCCGGTTAATGCGAGACAAAACAATCCTCGCAATCCTGTTTTCATGGAATTCCCCCTTTCTAAAAGTGGTTTGCACATGGAACAGGTGCTCTCCAGCAATTTCAGTTTAGCATTTTTCATTGTTCACACAGATTGTAACGCTCAAAACATCCCATATTTTGTGAGTCAATCCCAATAAACGGCTCCATTTCCAGCAAAAAAGGATGCCGAAGCATCCTGATTTTCTAGGCAACCGGGGCCATGAGCACTTTGCCTGTTCCCCGAAACACGTTGACCAGACCTTCGCCGCTCGCAGCGGAACCGACAAGCGTTTTTCCCGCCCGCTCAACGGTAAATTGAAGGTCGGCACTCCATGCCACCGCCATGGAGCCGTCGATTTTCAGCTCGTCGTTTTCCAGTGTGATTTCGATGAGCTCTTCTTTCGGATAGCGGCTTTCCAAAATCGCCACGCCCGATCCGCGCAGGCACAAGTTAAACAGACCTTCGTTTCCCGCCACCGCGCTGGATAGCGACTTGCGGGAAACGACTTTGCGCTCCAGCCGCTCGGAGCACGCCAAAAACATGCCGTCTTCCAGCACGATACCGCTGCCCCATTCCGACACGTCGACCGGCAGCAAATATTTGTAGGTCGGCTCGGTCATGACGACGCCTTCACCTTGGTATTCCGGCTTGATCCCGGCCTCGCCGGTCACGCTGCCGCCAATCATCTTCCCGAAAAAGTCGCCGACGCCTTTGACGCCCGTCGTCGCGTTGACGTTGCCGGCTGTCCACTGCATCGCGCCGGCTTGCAGCACGATGCCTTCGCCGCGGCTTACCTGGCATAAAACCTGCCGCTTGCGGATGTTCATTTTCGAAGCGTAATATTCCATGGAGGCGTCGGCGATGTTAGTCGAGCGCTCCTGCTTGTACTCCCAAATCGTGAACGGCCCGGCCTGGGCCGTCATTTCAATATTGGGATTGTTTTTGAGATTTTTAATCGTATACATAAAAACTTCCTTTCCGTGCTTTTGAAACACTTTCACTTTTCCATCATAGCGTATTTTCCGGAAATCGGCACACGTTCTCCAAATCTTTCCGCTTTTTTGCCGGCACCGATATACAAATTTCCATCTTTTCGCTACAATAGTCGAATGAAACGTTTTTGGATTCTTTTGTATGGCTGGCTGCTCAATCCGGCGCTGAACGCGCTCGTCTTTTTTATGATCGACCCGTCGTATGACAATTTAAGCTATATCGGCAACACCCTCCACCATCCGCTCTTTTTGTGGATTTGGGCCGTGTCGAGTGTGATTGGTATGTACTGGTTTTCCAAGTCGATTTGGAACAGGTACCATATTTCGTACCAAAAATTCCTCCACCTTTTCATTTGCGCCGGCATGCCGCTTTCGTGCGTCGTGCCTTACGATCCCGGGCTGCCCGGCTGGGTCAACGACATCCACGTGTGGCTGGCGATCGTGTGCGTTTGCGCCTTCATGCTTGAATGGATCGTCACGTTTTTCCAGCCTGTCTTCACCCTTTCCAAAGCGTACCGCCAACTGGGCTTTTCCTTGATGACCGTGTTCGCTCTCAGCTTCTTATGTCTGACAAGCGCAGGCCACGTCAACGCTTTGTGCGAGATGGCGTTTAGCGTCGGCGTCAATGTGGTGCTGGCGTGGAGTTTGGTTCGCGAACCATGAAACGTCATTGGGAAGGGAAAACGCTTCGTCCCATCGGCAACGTTAAACGACGCATTTTTCACGCTGTCAAATTCGTCTACCGGTTTTTGAGCCTTTACAGCCCGTATAAAATGAAAGTTTCGTATTGAAAGCAAAAAGAAGATATCCGCAATGAAAAGGATGATTTCTTGTATTTCGTTTAGACGATAGATGGAAGAATCAAAAAGAGGAATTGACTACAAATTTTGTTTCTCGATTGCGTTCTCCATGTCAACGCAAAATTTAGGACGGATTCCTTTTTCGTAATTTACAATATAAGATCTAAAATCTCGAATGATTTGTTTGATGTTTTTTTTCAATCAAAGCAAGAACAAGTTCTCCATACATGTCGTCATTCATTTGGTAAGGGAGTAAATATTTTGGGTCAACTGGAAAAGCTTTTGAATAATGGATTCCATGATGGTTTCTATCACGGGTAGTGGAACGCGTAGGCAATGCGAAATAAGTGTTTTTAGGACAAAAACCGGATATATTTGAGCGGAGTGGCAAAGCAAAGGTATAATCTTTCTTTTTGTATTTTATCTTGATCAAGATGAGACAGGGCCTTCTATGCATCTCTCTCTTTTACCCGTTAACAATTCTGGATCTGAATCTTTAAGGTCTTTAAAAAAGTTATGATGAACCATACCAACTTTGATTTTTCGTTTATTTTGACTTCCCATAGTCTTCCTTTCTATAAAAAAAGGCAATATTCTTCGCTTTCGCATCCCGTCATCCTCGGGCTTCAAAGGAAATTTCAACTTTCCAAATTAATTATATTGGTGCAGTTAAAACTGTCAATGAACCGGAAAGCGAACTTTTTCTATGCATCGCAATCCAAAACGCGGCTTTTGTTGTTTCGTTCGGCATGTTATAAAGCTTTTTTTGTCAACACAACGCAATCATAAACGCCGATGCTTCCATCCGTTATTCCTATTTCAACGAATATACCCTTTTTGCTTTCGCAAGGAAAGGTGTAAAAAAAACGGAAAGGCCAAAATCTTTCCGTTTCAATCGTCTTACATTTCCTCGTCCGACAAATCCATGTTGTCGATCTTGTCGAGGTACGCTTTCGCGTTTTTGACAAAATACAATTTGTTTCCGATTTGCACGACTTTCTCAAAATACATTTTCGCGACTTTGTATTCTTCCTGCACGAAGCTAATGAGCGCAATATAGTAGCTGGCGTCCGCTTGCTGAAATGGAAACGGAGAGCGCTTGAGCGCGTTCAAGTAAAACTTCTTGCATTCGTTGAAATCGCCGTTCATGAGATTCACTTTGTTTTTGATGGAAGCGAGCTCCTCCGAACGAATCATGACGCCGGTCGGACCAAAATTCAAACGAACCCGCGACGCCTCCTCCTCGGCTCTTTCAAGCGCTTCCTCGTCTTTGAGCAAATAGTCGATATACGCCATCAAGCTCCAGTACGTCAGCGAGCTGGCCGGATCTTTACGCGGATACGTAATCAGCACATCCTGGGCAAGTTCCGGGTCGTTCATATAAATGAGGCATTGCGCGAAGAGCGCCTTTTGCGTCAGACGGATCTTTTTCCCTTTCGTCGAATAATAAATGATGGCCGACGCGCACGCTTCCGGATCGCATTTTTCATAAAGCAGCTTCGTGATCGGAATGAAGCACGACGTCCGGTACCGAAGCAGGGCGTTGAACGCCATCATGTAAAAAAACAAAGCAATAATCAGGATCCACAAGTTGTTGACGAACAACATGATGCAGAAGATCGCCACGATGCCCAGCGCGTAAATCGCGGAAACCCGCTCCACGTTTTTCCGGCACGCGATCGCCATTTCCTTGTACTCGGGCAGCAGCGCGTGGTGGATTTGATAAATCCGCACGATTTCCTGTTCGTCGCTGATTTTGCGGGACCGCATTTCACGCGTCATGTTCGAGCGCAGCGAAAGCCATCCGTACAACGACAAGATCATCATCGGGATGACAAGCACGATGCTGGCGATAAACACGTAATCGGGCGCGATAAACAACATCGCGAAAATCATGAACGGCGCCCACTGGCTCAGCGGCATGAGCATTTGCGTAATCAGGATCACGTTGACGATGCCGGCCACGGTCATGCCACCGGCCACATAAGTCAAAACGATGTTCGACTTCATGAACGAAATGACTTCCGCCGGCAAAATGTCGGCGTTCATGATCGCGGAATTTGAAAAGGTGAACGCCATGAGCAAGACACCGGCAAAAAATGAAATGAGTAAAACAAAAAACTGCGACTTACATTTATATTTCCACATAATTTTCCTTTTTCTCTTCTAGTTTTTCCTCTTTTAAAATATTGCGCGCCGGCAATCCAACGGCCGTGGCGTAAGGCGGCACATCCTCGAGGACGACCGCGTTGGCTCCCACTTTGCTGCCTTTTCCCAGCGTGATGTTGCCAAGCACCTTCGCGCCCGACCCCACGTAGGCGCCATCTTCCAGCGTCGGATGCCGCTTGCAGTCGGTCGAACCCCGCCCGCCCAGCGTCACCCCGTGATACAGCTGGCAATCGTCGCCAATGATCGTCGTCTCGCCAATGACGACGCCCATTCCATGGTCGATGACTAGCCCTTTGCCGATTTGAGCGCCCGGATGGATCTCGATCCCCGTCTTGTGGCGGGCCCGGTTCGAAATCCAGCGCGCCAGCAAATGGTGTCCGCGCACCCAAAAGTGGTGGGCGATGCGATAATGGTACAACGCCTTGATGTGCGGATAAATAAACAGCACTTCGAATTTCGATTTGGCGGCTGGATCCAGCGCCATCGTTCGTTTGATATTATACGACGCGAGTCGTAAAATTGAATTCTTAGACATGGGTTAATTTTATTAATTTTTCATTCAAATTGCAAGGTGTCTTGCTTTCAAACACATACAATCACACAATGGAACGCGGCCGGCCGGATCCGTTTTTTCGCGTTCGCGCGCTTCCAATAAAAAAAGGAGCGATTCACTCCGAATCGGAGGAGGAATCGTCCGCTTTAGGCTGTGGCTGAAACTGTTTCAAATTCGATACGATCTTGTAGTTGAAATCTTCCTTGCAGCGCTCGTAGTCTTCCCAGTCGACGTACGCGATCAGCAAAATATTGGCGTAGCCTTCCACGACTTTGTCCACCGTCACGCGCAGCGGCGGATCTTTCAAAATGCGCGGATCCCCTTCGACAATCGCCTGGATGCGCGCGCACACTTTGGGAATGTCGTCCGGCAGCTTGACCGGAATCACGAGCCGCAAACGGCGGGTTGGCGTTTGAGAATAGTTCGTGACCAAATTGGTCACGATTTCATCGTTGGGCACGACAACCAGCTTGTTGTTGTCGGTCACCAGCGTCGTGAACATCAGCTCAATCGACTTGACGACCCCTTTGTGCTCGTCAATGCGAATATAGTCGCCCACGACAAACGGCTTTGTCAAAAGGATTTGAATGCCGCCCGCGACGTTGGCCATGTTGTTTTTCACAGCCAGCGACACGCCCAGTCCCAAAGCCGACACGAGCGCGACGATGCTTGTCATATTGATGCCAAGCTGCTCGATGGCAAGAATAATTGAAAAGACGATAATCGTGATATTTGAAAACGAAGCGAGAAACGTCAGCGCGCCCTGATCGGGAGCGTTGCGGGCCGCGCGCATCAAAATCCGCTTCACGAACGGTCCGAGCACGACCCCGCAAACGACTTCCAGAAGCGGGATCCACGCCTTTTCCAAAAAAGGTCCGAGATGAGTGAAAAACGCTTCAAAATTCAAATCCGAAATATGAAATTGATACAAACCATCCATGTTCCATCTTCCCCCTTATTTTCATTCCTCTTTATTGTACCGTTTTCGCGCACGCAATGTTAACTTCCTGCCTTCTTTCCGTATAATAGAAACAAAGAAAGAAGGGATGCAAATGAAATGGGGGATCATCGGCGCCGGGAACATCGCCCACCGGTTCGCCCAATCCATCGCGCGCATGGAAAACGCCTCGATTGCCATGGTATGCGGACGCGACGAGGAAAAACTCAAACGATTTTGCCAGCGATTCGAAATCGGGTGGTATACGCTGGATCCAGAAACGCTGCTCAACGATCCGGCCATCGAAGCCGTCTATATCGCGTTGCCGCACCGACTGCACGCCAACGCTGTTCTTGCCGCGCTGGCTCGCAAAAAGCCCGTGCTGTGCGAAAAACCGCTCGCGATCGACAGCGAGGAAGTAAAAATGATCATCGAGGCGGCCCAAAAAAACGACACCTTGTGCATGGAGGCGATGAAAGAGCGCTTCACGCCGGCGTATCACGCCTTGAAACATGCTTTGCGCGCCAGAACACCCGCCTATCTGGATGTGACAATGGATCGGCAGTTCGCCTACGATCCCGACTCCTACGTGTACCAAACGCCGGGCGGCGGCATTTTGCTGGACTGCGGCGTGTATGGAATCGCGCTGATGCAGGACTTGATGAAAGACCGGAAACTGCTTGACGTGGCGTGCGAATCACGCGTGGCGCATGGAGTCGACGTGTTTGACCGCGTGATTTTCACATACGAGGGCGCGACGTGCGCCATGGAATGCGCCTGCGACCGGACAAAAGACGTCCAAGCCGTCATAGGAGCGAAAACCTGGTCGATCACGATTCCAAACTTCCATCGGGCAGAAGGCTGGACGCTGGAGGAAAACGGAATGGCGAACCCATTCGTCTATCCTTACGAACAGGATGATTTTTATGGCGAAATCGCCCACTTCGAACAACTTGTGCGCGAAGGAAAAAAAGAAAGCGACATCATGCCGCTTCAGGACTCGCTGGCTTGCGCGCAAATGATGGATCGAATCGCGCGCGAATCCAAATAAAAGAAAAAAGCGCCGGGCGAAAATCGTTCGGCGCTTGCGTTGTAAAAAAAAAATGGCGGAGAGTAAGAGATTCGAACTCTTGGTAGCTTTCACTACACAGCCTTTCCAAGACTGCACCTTAAGCCGCTCGGACAACTCTCCGTTACCCGTTTATAATAATGGATGCTGTCCTTTTTGTCAAACACGATTTTGAATTTCCTTCTTTTGCGCCGTTAAAAAAACGCCGGGCGTCCCGACGTTCTTTTTGCTTATTGTTAATCCAGGTCTTCCCCGTTGGACTCGTACACTTTTTTCATATAAAAGAACGAGTCCTTCTTGCTCCGAGACAAATCGCCGTTGCCGTCGTCATCCATGTTGACATACACGAAGCCGTAGCGCTTGCGCATTTCGCCCGTTCCCGCCGACACGAGGTCGATCGAGCCCCAAGGCGTGTAGCCCATCAAGTCGACACCGTCGATTTCCACCGCATCCTTCATCATCTGGATGTGGTCGCGCATGTAGTTGATGCGATACGGGTCGTGCACGCTGCCATCTTCCTCGACTTTGTCCAGCGCGCCCAATCCGTTCTCGACGATCATCAACGGGATCTGGTAGCGGTCGTAAATCTCGTTGAGCGTGATCCGCAAGCCGAGCGGGTCGATCGTCCAGCCCCATTCCGACGCCTGCAAGTGCGGATTTTTCACGCCATGCGACTGGTTGCCCGCGCTCGACTCCTTGTCGTCGGTTTTCGCCGCGATTGCCTGCGAGCTGTAATACGAGAACGAGTAGAAATCCACGACGCCTTCTTTCAACAGCTCGTCATCACCCGGATCCTTATCGAGCGTGATCCCTTCGCGCTTCAGCTCGTTAATCTTCCATTGCGGATATTTGCCGCGCACCTGCACGTCGCCATACAGCCACTTGCCATGCCGGCTGTCGTCGAGTTCGGCGAACACGTCCTTTGGATCGCACGAGTACGGATACGACACGCCATGGGCGATCATCAAGCCGATCTTGTTTTCCGGGTCGATCTCATGTCCCACTTTCACCGCGTACGCGCTGCCCACAAACAAGTTGTAGCGCGCCTGCTCCGCGTTTTGCCGGTTCGAAATATGGTCGTGCACGCCATTCATCATAAAGTTGGTGTTGATGTTGATCTCGTTGATCGTCAGCCAGTAGTGCACGAGGCCTTTGTAGCGCTCGAACAACAGCTTCGCGTACCGTTTGAACGCCTCCAGCGTATACTTCGACACCCAGCCGTCGTAGGCGTTGGCCAAATGCAGCGGACAGTCGAAATGGTAAATCGTCACAAGCGGCTCCATGCCCAGACGCTTGCACTCCTTGAACACATCCTCGTAAAACTGCAGGCCTTCCTCGTTTGGCGTCTCGTCGTCCCCGTTCGGGAAAATACGCGTCCAGTTGATCGACATCCGGAAGCATTTAAATCCCATCTCGGCGCTCAGCACCAAATCTTCCTTCCAGTGATGGTAGAAGTCCGTCGCCACGTGGCTTGGATAGTACGTGTTCTCGTCGACGATGACTTCCGCGCCCAACGGCACTTCCTCCATGTTGCCGAATTTTTTCATCGTGCCATCCGGCATCTTCGCGATAAACGTGCGCGGAACGCCATGGATGCCATCGCCACCCGTCAGCGCGTCCGCGACGGCCAGGCCTTTGCCGCCCGACAAATAGCCTCCTTCATACTGGTTGGCCGCGCTCGCGCCGCCCCACAAAAAATCTTCTCGAAAACTCATTTACAATTCCGCCTTTCTCTTTGTCTTTATTATCAATCCAATTTTGCCTGGACGCAACCGCTTTCATTTTTTTGGAACAACGTTTCGCAAAAAGTCCCCTTCCCGTCAAAACACTTCGACACGCCGCGGACGACGAGGAAACCATTGATTATTTTTCCTCCATCTTGTACCATGGAAACGATTTACGAGAAATAGAAACGAGGTGTCTTATGGCATTTTTACCGACAACGGCCGCTGAAATGAAGGAAGCCGGACTCGACCAGGTCGATTTCGTCTATGTGAGCGGCGACGCGTACGTCGACCACCCGTCGTTCGGGTGCGCGATCATTACCCGGACGCTTGAAACGTTTGGCTACACGTGCGCGATTCTCTCCCAGCCCGACTGGAACAATGACGAGGAGTTTCTCCAGTTCGGCACGCCGCGGCTCGGCTTTTTGGTGAGCGCGGGCAACATCGACTCGATGGTCAACCACTATTCCGTCAACAAGCGCCGGCGCGACAAGGACAACTACACCGACGAAGGTGTGATGGGAAAACGGCCGGACCGGGCCACGATCGTGTATTCGCAAGTGCTCAAGCGTCTGTTCCCGGACGTTCCCGTCCTCATTGGCGGCATTGAGGCGAGCTTGCGCCGTCTGGCCCACTACGACTACTGGGACGACAAGGTGCGCCGCTCCATCCTCATGGACAGCCAGGCCGACCTGCTCATGTTTGGCATGGGCGAAAACACGATCATCGAAGTCGCCGACGCCCTGGCCAGCGGCATGGACGTCAAAGATATTTGCTATATAAGAGGGACGGCGTGGAAAACGAAGTCGCTCGATACCATTTTTGACGACTACATCGTGCTGCCTTCGTACAACGAAGTGAAAACGAATAAAAAATCGTACGCGAAAAGCTTCATGACCCAGTACGAGAACCAGGACGCGATCAACGCGCGCATGCTTGTCGAGCCGTACGATGGCTGGTACGTTGTCGTTAACCAGTCGCCGCTGCCGCTCACGCAGGAACAAATGGATTTCACGTACGCTTTGCCGTACGAGCGCACGTTCCATCCCAAATACAAATACGTGCCCGCCATCGAGGAAGTGCAGTTTTCCATCACGAGCAACCGCGGCTGCTTTGGCAACTGCACGTTTTGCGCCATCACGAGCCACCAGGGTCGCGTCATTTCCACCCGCAGCACCGAAAGCGTCGTGGAGGAGGCGAAGCAAATCACCCGGATGAAAAACTTCAAAGGGTACATCCACGACGTAGGCGGTCCGAGCGCCAACTTCTCGCGCCCGGCGTGCGACAAGCAAGTCGAGCACGGCGCGTGTCCGAAAAAGCAGTGCTTGTGGCCCAAACCATGCAAAAACATGAAAGTCGACCATTCCCACTACGTGGAGATGCTGGACGCGGTCCGGGCGTTGCCGAACGTCAAAAAGGTGTTCATCCGCTCGGGCATTCGCTACGATTATTTGATGTACGATAAAAACGACGACTTTTTCGACCGGCTCGTCCAGTACCACATTAGCGGCCAGCTTAAAGTCGCGCCCGAGCACGTGAGCGCCGAAGTGCTCGACAAGATGGGCAAGCCGCGCAAAGAGCTGTATTTTCAGTTTGTCGACAAGTTCAACGCCAAAAACAAGGAGTTTGGCATGAACCAGTATTTGGTGCCGTATTTGATGAGCTCCCATCCGGGCAGCACGCTCAAGGACGCCATCGAGCTGGCGTGCTACTTGAAAAAGATCCACCACACGCCAAAGCAGGTGCAGGACTTTTATCCGACGCCGGGCACGCTGGCGACGTGCATGTACTACACCGGTCTGGATCCGCGCAACATGAAGCCGGTGTACGTGGCCAAGACGTTTGAGGAAAAGCTCGAGCAGCGGGCGCTCATGCAGTATTCGTATCCGAAAAACTACGACATCGTCAAAAAGGCGCTCATCAAAGCGGGTCGCGAGGATTTGATCGGGACCGGGCCAAAGTGTTTGATCAAGCCGTATCCGCCAAAGGGCGACTATAAAAAACCGTATGGCAACCAAAAACGGCGCCCTCACCGCTAAGGAGCTGACGCATTGCGCCATGCTGGGCGCGCTGTTTTATATCGTGTTCCACATGTTCGCCAATCTTTTATATGTGGAAGCGATCACCTTTTCCATTTTCGTGTGCGCCCAGGTGTTTTCAAGAAAGGAAGTCGTGATGGCGTGCGCCTTGACCGGCCTTTTGCAGCTGCTTTTTCATGGCTTCATGCCGTGGAACGTGGCGTACGCGCTCATTTTCCCCGGCTACGCCCTTTGGTTTGCCACTTTGAAAAAAGCGGTAAAAAAGCACGAGTGGATCGCGTGGATCAACGGCGCCATCGCCGCCCTGTTTCTTGGGCAGCTCGTTGATTTGCCGTTTATCCTGTTTGACAAAAAGCTTACGATTCTCTACATCCTCATGGGTTTGAAAACGTCGATCATTCAAGCGGGCATCGTGTTTTTGGAGTTTGTGTTCCTGTACGACCCGTTCGTTCGCGCGTTAAAAAAGATCGTACGATCTGGAAATCGTTAATGGAGGAGAAAGGAAGCTGGGCCCGGATGTACCAGCATCAATTTGAAGGAGAGATTGAATGAATAAAAAATGGATCGCCGCGCTGATCGCGGTCGTTGTCGTGGGCGGGCTCGCGTGGCTGCTTAGCCAAACGACAAAAAAAGAGCCGGTTGACGGCTACAAGGAAGTGCACGTCACGATCGTGGACCAAGATGGAAAAACCGTGCTGGACGAAAACTTTGAAACCGACGCGCCGACGCTGACGAAGTTTCTGGAAAGCACGCCGAAACTGAAAGCCACAATGGAGCAAGGCGAGTATGGTTCGTTGCTGACGGAAATTTACGGTTTGAAACAAGACATGGACAAGGGCCCATGGCTTGTATACGAGTCGGAAACGAACACGTCGTGCAAGGAGGCGGGCGGCTACTGCCCGGCGATGGACGATGTGACGCTGGACGCCAGCGACGCGTTCACGTTCAAGCAAATCACGAGTTTTGAATAAATGGAAGGAAACACTCCTTCCTTTTTTTGATACCAAAAAGAAAAAGAAGATACTTTGTTTTCTCAACAAGTTTTTCACACCGAAGAACAACAGGATTAGAGGATGTTAAAATTTGGCGGATCCCCGCTTCTTTTTCAATAAAACCGGTCAGTCGCTTCGGATCGTTTCCTGTCAGAATCTCATGAAAGCAAAGAGAATGCGCAAAAAAAACAGAAGGATTATAAATTTTCCTTCCGTTTCGCAACAGACGTCATGTCAAATCCAGATTGCGTTTTTAATGAGAATAATTTAAATTTTTCTTTTCTATCTCCTTAATATTGGTTAAGGCTTGAATATCCTCTAAGTGCCAGTCTTCACAAGAATCGAAGAAAAAAATTGTTTTCCGCTTTTTGAATATTCGGAAAGGAGCATCACCTGAATTATCATAAATATGGCAAATATCACAAACAGGAATCAAATCTTTCAGTAACTTTAAAGCTCGATCATATCGAGAGATGATTTTTTCTTCTGGAACATCATGTCCTCCCGATTCCACTCGGGATTTTATACGCCACACATTGATTCCGGGATCAGCTGTCAATACATAGTAACAGCGAATGAAATACCCTTTCTTTTTCGCATCTTTCAAAAGATTTAAATTTCTTGGAGTAGATAGAACTGTTTCAAAGGCAAACTCAGACATAGATTGAACATGTTGTTGTCTTTGCTTTTCTGCTAATTGGGCAGCTTCCAAATCAGAACACTTTAAATTTTTCTTGATTTCATCCGCATTGATATAGTCGATTGGAGGTTTTAGCAATTCGGTAATCGTGCTTTTTCCAGAGCCATTAGGCCCTGCGAATACGACAATTTCAGGCTTCTTTTTTGAGTTGTTCACTATAACGTCCTTTTCTAAGACGAGTCCCTACTTTTTCCATTGTTCCATCGCTATTTTCTTTGTAAATCGAATTGGAACCCCGATCATACCGAATAATGGAAACATCCATCGCCTTTCTTTTGGCTAATTCAAGTTCAACCGCCGCTTGCACGCGTTTTACAACCGTTTCATCGGAAATAGAATAGTTACGATTCATAAGAAACCTCCTTTTTTTAAATATATCATAAACAAGAATGAAAACCTACAAATAGGGCAGATAAGAGATGAATAAAAAAAGTCAAAGAATATCACGCTGGCGTACAAGACTTGTGCACGCGAGAAATGTTGGATTCGTACTTCCATTTCTTTTTCAATAAAACCGGTCAGCCGCTTCGGATCGTTTCCTGTCAAAATCTCATGAAAGCAAAGAAAATGTGCAAAAACGGAAGGATTATGAATTTTCCTTCCGTTTCGCAACAGACGCCTTGCAAGCCTCTTCGTTTTCCATCTCCTTTAAAAATTGTTCCGAATACACCGTGCCATCGAGGCAATGCGCAAACAGCCAGTCTTTCAAGGTGTTTTCCTCGCCATCAAGAAGCGTTCGAAACGTCGTGTCCAGTTCCACCGGAATTTGAAGTACGCCTCTTCCGTTTTCAATCAGGATCTTGTTGGCCGCCAGCAGGGCGACGCTTTCGCTGTCATATTGAAACCATGGCAAGCGCGTCATCCCAATCAAAACCGAGATCGCCCGCTCCGTCTCGTTTTCGATTCGCATCCACCCATCCCAATCCGCCTTCGCCTGTTCCGGTCGTTTCAACCATCCCTCGTGCCCGAAAGGAGCGACAATGCGATGAAGTATCTCGACCGTTCGCCAGTCTAATGGCGTGTCGATCGTGTCCAGCATCCATTCCCACGCGGCGCGAAGCGCGAGGATCCGGTTCGATTCGGAAGGCTTTATTTCCGGAACGGGTACATCGTTCAACAAATCGTTCGTTCGGGCGTATGAAATCGGGATACCCGCTAAATTCGCGCTCTTCCATATCGAATCGGGCAAAACGCGTCTTGTGGCCAGCACGTTGTCCGTTTTCGTCATGTTGAATTTGTCGATCATAGGCCTTCATTGTATCCCATCAAGCCGGATGACGCGGTCGCACGCTTTGGCCACATAGTCGTCGTGCGTGACGATCACGATCGTCTTTCCTGCATCGCGCATTCCTTGCAGCAATCGCAAAACGAGCGTCCGGTTTTCCGGGTCCAGGGCGCCGGTCGGCTCGTCGGCGGCGTAGAATGATCAAAACCACAAAGGAACGCTCACGCTTTTTGGATAGCCCCGTATCCTTTACATTTTTTCATCTTTTTTGTCACCTTTTCATCGTTTGCGTCGTAGTATGGGTGAAAGATCTTTCCAAGAAAGTGAGGAGCTTATGCGCATACCTGTTGAAATATTGATTCCGCGTTACAAAGACCATCTTTTTGGCGCCGCGTTTTCTGTCACCCAAAACCAGGCAGACGCGCAGGACGCGGTCCAAAACACGTTCATCCGCTATCACCAGTCCAGTCAGGCGTTCGATGGCGAGGAACACATTCGCCTCTGGCTGTTTCGCACCGTGTACAACCAGGCCAAAGACATTCGCAAGTCGTTTTGGAAGCGGAACAAAGTCAGTTTGGACGAAGTCGTCGACGCCTACTATCCGGCCCCTTCCAGCCACCGCGACTTGTTTGAAGCCGTGCTGCGGCTGCCGGAAAAACAACGAAGCGCGATGCAGCTGTACTACTATGAAGACTACTCCATCAAGGAAATCGCGGCGATTTTGGGATGCAAGGAGGCGGCCGTCAAAAAACGGCTGTCCCGGGCCCGCGCCACGCTCAAACAAAAGCTTCAGGAGGAATGGGATGAAAACGAATAAACAAAAATACAAGGACACGTTCGCCTCACTGACGTGTATCGAACCAATCAAAGTGGAGGAAAAAACGATGAAAAAACAACATAAAATTTCTTTGGCGTTCGCGATGAGCGCGCTCGTGCTCGTTTTGAGTGGTGGAACGATTTGCTACGCGAACGACGTCGGCGGCATCCGCACGATCGTCACCAGCTGGTTTGAAGGCAAACAAACCCAAATCGAGGCGGTCGACGACGGCGATCTTGGCTACAACTTTTATAAAGAAAACGAAGACGAGCCGTTCATGGGCGGAGGCGGCGTCGCCTTTGAAAACGGCAAGGAAGTAAAGCTGTCCGCCGAGGACGTTCTGGAAGCCAACGCCCGCTACGTCGACAAAAAAGAAGATGGCACGATCATGGTGTATGACCACGATCTCGCGCTCGACATCACCGACTATATCAAGGACGGCCAGGCGAAACTGATCGTCAGCCGCGAAGGCGAGGACATATACTGGAACATCGAGGTCGACGACAATTCCGTTTCCGTGGAAACAAATCCAAACAAACCGCTCGACGCCGACCAGTATGTGCGCGTACAGTAAAAAAGACGAGGGATTTCTATTCGATGAAATCGCCTCGCTTTTTTTTCGAACGCTTCTTGAACTTCTCACACGATACCGCAAGTATATCTGATAAAAACCTATTTTTTCCATTTCTATTCGATCCATCGAAAAAAGCAGTCCGTTTTCTTTGGACTGCTCTTTGATTCTTTCTCTTTCTTATCCGCGCATCGACTCTTTGATCGACAACGCCAAACCATCCAGCTCCTCTTCCTGCCCGTCTTTGAGGCGGGAAGCGATCGTCAGCCGGTCGTTGAGCACGGTCATCGTCTTCATTTGCTCGTCGAGGAACTCGGAAATCAAGTCGCCCGAACGAATCGCCCACGAACCGTTTTCAATGACCGCCACCGTGCGGTTTTGCACGTTGAGCGCCTTCATGTCTTCCAAAAAGCTCAACATCACCGGGAAGATGCCCAGGTTGTACGTGCACGAGGCGAGCACAAGATGGCTCTTCTTAAACACTTCGGCAATCAAATACGACACGTGGGTGTTCGACACGTCGAACACGTCGACATTTTCGACGCCCAGCTCGCAAAGCTTTGCTGCCAGCGCCTGCGCCGCCTGCTCCGTGTTGCCGTACATCGACGCGTACACGATCGTCACGCCCTTTTCTTCCGGCTCGTAGCTGGCCCAGTGGTTGTATTTGTCCAGCAAATACCCAAAATCGTTGCGCCATACCAAACCGTGCAGCGGACAGATAAACTTGATTTGATCAAGCACCGGCTCCGCCTTTTTCAAAATTTTGCGAATGTGCGGTCCGTACTTGCCTACGATATTCGTCAAATAGCGGCGGTTCTCGTCCAGCCAGTCGCGGTCGTAGTTCACCTCGTCGTTGAACAGCTTGCCGTCCAGCGCCTTGAACGAGCCAAACGCGTCCGCGCTAAACAGCGCCCCGTTCGTCAAATCGAGCGTCACCATCGCTTCAGGCCAGTGCACCATCGGCATGAACAAAAACGTCAGCTTGTGGTCGCCCACGTCGATCACGTCGCCCTCGTTGACGACGATTTTCTTGTCCTCGTCGATTTGGAAACCAAACTGCTCCGCCAGCTGGAATCCTTTCGTATTGCCAATGATTTGCGCGTTCGGGTACTTCGTGATCACTTCCTGCAAGCTCGCCGCGTGGTCGGGCTCCCAGTGGTTGACCACGATATAGTCGAGGTCGCGCCCATCGAGCACATATTCAAGATTTTCCAGCATCTGCCGGCACGCGTCCCAGTCCACCGTATCGAACAACACCGTTTTCTCGCCCGTCAGTACATAGGAATTGTAGCTCACCCCTTCCGGGATCGGGTGGATATTTTCAAACAACGTCAACCGGTGGTCGTTGGCCCCGATCCACGTTAACTGATCCGTTACTTCTCTTACGACATGCATCGTTATTCCCTCCTTACGCCTTTTCAAAATTGGATTTTGGTTCCGAGCATTCCGGGCACACCCAGTCTTCCGGCAGCTGTTCAAACAATGTGCCCGGTGCGATGCCGTTGGCCGGATCGCCCTTCATCGGATCGTATTCATAGCCGCAGCCGTCGCAAACCATGACCGCGTAGTCCGGTTTTTCCTTCTTCACCGTCGCACGACGCACTTTTTTCATCGGACCCGCCGGCTTTTTCTCGCCCGTGTCCAGCGCCTCGGCCAGCAGCGGCAAAACCTCGTTGACATCGCCCACGATGCCATAGTCGCAGTTTTTGAAAATCGGCGCGTTCGGATTCGTGTTGATCGCCACGATCGTTCCCGCGTTCACGATGCCCTTCAAATGCTGCACAGCCCCCGAGATACCGCACGCGATGTACAAGTTGCCGTTGAATTTTTGCCCCGACATACCGACATACCGGTCGATTGGCACGTATTGCAGCGTTTCCGCCACCGGTCTGGACGAGCCGATCGCCGCGCCAGCCGCCTTCGCGACGTCTTCAATCAGCTTCATATTTTCTTTCGGTCCAATGCCCTTGCCGGCCGAAACGACGCGGTCCGCCTTCGTGATTGGCGTGTCGATCGGAATGCCAACCGTGAAATCGTAGCCATCCGCTTTCAGGTTCTCAACGAGCGCGTCAACCTTCTCCTGCGCGCTGCCCTTTTTATACACGATTTTCTTACGCGGTCCGGTGATGTTTTTCGCCGCTTTGACCGGCATCGCCGCGCCCTTTTCCTTTTTCGGCGGCTTGCCTAGCAAGTGCGATGAAATCACGACCCGCATGATCTCGTTCGTTCCCTCGTAGATTTGCGTGATCTTGGCGTCGCGGTACATTCGCTCGACATCCATGCCTTTCAAATAGCCGTTGCCGCCAAAGCACTGAATGGCTTCCTCGGTCACCTTGACCGCCGTGTCCGAAGCGTACTGTTTCGCCATCGCCGCTTCCATACCGTAGCTTTCGTGGTTTTCCTTCAATTCGGCCGCGCTGTACACAAGCATTCTCGCGGCCCGTATTTGTGTCGCCATGTCCGCCAGCTTGAACGACATGCCTTGCTGGAACGCGACCGGCTTGCCAAACTGCACCCGGTCCAGCGTGTAGTTTTTCGCGCTCTCGAACGCGCCTTGGGCGATGCCGAGCGCCTGCGAAGCGATGCCGATGCGGCCGCCGTCGAGTGTCGCCATCGCGATCTTGAAGCCTTCGCCCTCCTTGCCAAGCAGGTTTTCCTTTGGCACCTTCACATCGTCGAACAGCAGCTGCGCCGTCGCCGACGAGCGAATGCCCAGCTTGTCGTAGTGGTCGCCAATCGTGAAGCCTTCCCAGCCTTTTTCCACGATAAACGCGCTAATGCCGCGCGTGCCAATGTTCGGCGTCGTGACTGCGAACACGACATACGTGTCGGCCTCGCCGCCGTTGGTAATAAAGATCTTTTCGCCATTGAGCACGTAGTGGTCGCCCTCCAAAACGGCCGTCGTCTCCGTGCCACCCGCGTCCGAACCGGCGTTCGGTTCCGTCAATCCAAACGCGCCGATTTTTTCGCCTTTCGCCAGCGGAACGAGATACTTTTGTTTTTGTTCTTCCGTTCCAAACGCGAAGATCGGCCAGCTGCCCAGCGAGACGTGCGCCGATAAAATGACGCCCGTTCCGCCATCGACGCGCGACAATTCCTCGACCGCGATCGAATAACTCAAAATATCCTTTCCCATGCCGCCGTATTCTTTCGGATACGGAATGCCTAGCCAGCCTTTTTGGCCCATTTTCTCTACGACATCGCGCGGGAAATGGCTTTCCCGATCCCACTGGAACGCGTACGGCTTGATTTCGCTTTCCGCGAATTCACGGATCTGGGCACGAAGCTGTTCGTGCTCGTCGGTACATCGAAACATGTTAACCTCCCTTTTTTCCGGCTTTTCCGGTTTTCTCATTTATTTTGTCTTTCCCAGAATCAAGTCATGCAACGTATACGATGCGTACACCGCGTTGATTTTTCGCTGGACGTCTTCCAGCGCGCCATGAATGCGGCACGGCTCGTTTTGCGCCTGCGTCCATTCGCAACAATGACCCTCGCGCAAGCAAAGATTGATCGCTTCGTCCTCTTCAATGAGCCGAATCAAATCGAGCAGCGTGAAATCGCGCAAATCCCCCGCCAGCCGGCATCCGCCTTTGGAGCCCGGCAGGCTTTGCACGAGTCCCGCGTTGCGCAACAAGGCGACGATCTTATACGCGAAAGGCTGCGGAATGCATTCGCTGGCGCACAAAGCTTTCATCGAGTACAATCCGCCATCCGAAAGCGTCCGTAAAATACGCAATGCGTAATCTGTTTTCCTGATCATGATTCCACCTTCCTTTATGTCCAGTTTACAAACGTAGACCATCAAAGTCAATTATAATGAAAAGCGCTTTCATACTTGGCTGTTTTTGTGGCATGATCGACAAAAAAAGCCGCGGAAACTCCGCGGTGATCCGTTTCTTTTTCTTGCCGGATTTGACGATAAAGCGCCTTTGTCTTGCTTGGACTCGCCTCGTTGAACACAATCGTTCCCTCTTTCGTTTGGATCACGATCACGTCCCCGTTTCCTTTTGTGTAGCGCGTGTAGCGGCCAAACGCGTCGTTTTCAAACCGTCCCATCAAAATCGAGCGCGCGTCGTAGCCATTCACCCGCGTTCCCGGCGCGCTGTCCGGCTCCATTGTGATGGATTCGATCTCGTCAAACGGTACGACCGTGTCGGATACGAAATTGGCGTCCAGCGTGATTTGTCCGCGGTCGACTCGCACGGTATAGTCCCCGGCAAAAACGATCACCAGGGCGAAAATCAAAGGCGGAACGCCAAGGATTAGCCAGAGCAGATTTTTCTTGTCGAACGGCTTCGGTTTGGAAAACACCACACCTTGCGCCTTTTGAACCCTGGCGTACTTCCACGACACGAACACGGAAAGCCCCGAAGCGATCAAGGCGAGAACGACGATGACGCCTGTCCCGTTTGGAAAAAAACACGCGCCCAGCATGATCAGACCGCAAACGACCCAAATGCGGCCGCCAACGCGCTGCGTGTAGTTCCAGTTGTCCGCGTTTTCCAGCGCCCAGCGCGTCCGGATCCCGATCATTTCATTTTGCGAGATCTTCGGCAGCAAATTGCCGCAGACCAAAAAGATCAGGGCGAGCATGCCGTTGACAAAAACGAGTCCGTTCCAGTTTGGAAAATATTCGAGCCCGACAAACATCGCGCACACCGCCAAACTGATCATTGGCTGCAAAAACAGCGTCCAGCGCACGACGTCCGGCTTCATCGTTTCAAACCGCCCTTTCCAAATGCCCAAATACGCGATAAGCCAAAACATGCCTAGCGTCGTGAGCGGAAAGACAAACTGCCACGTGATTCGCAGCACGCTTTCCGAACTGACCGGCAGAAAAAAGCCAAGGAAAAGCGGAAGGACGATGAGCAGCGAGTCAGCGAGAAGTTCTTTTCGATACGACTTGGCGTTCATAGCGTTCTCCTTTCAAATCCTGCATCCATAAAATAACTTCCTCAAGCACCGACGTGTTCAGCGTGTACACGATGTATTTCCCGTGCCGCTCGTCACGGATGAGATCCGCCTTTTTCAGTACGGACAAATGCCGGGAAATCGCGGGTTGCGAGATGGAAAAATGCTCGACGATTTCCTGTACCGTCATCGAACGCTGCTTGAGCAAGTTGAGAATCGAGCGCCGAATCGGGTCGTCCAGCGCCTTGAGTGTTTGATCCAAAGCCATGTTTTCCTCCTATAACATATAACTTATTTGTTATTGATATTATAAAGAGAAAAGAGGACGCTGTCAATCGGTTTCCTCTAAAGAAAGAAGCGTTTCGCCCCAGGCGCAAAACGCCTGGACGATTGGCAAAAGCGCGCCGGACACCTCGGTGAGCGAATACTCGACCCGGGGCGGAATCTCGTTGTACTGGACACGCGCCACAAGCCCTTCCTGTTCCATTTCCTTCAAGGTGTTCGACAGCATGACGTTCGTAATGCCGAGCGCCTTTTTCAGTTCGTTGTAGCGCAGCGTCCCGTTTTCGCACAACACATACAAGATTGGCAGCTTCCATTTTCCCTCGATCGCCCGACACGCCACGCGCATCGGGCACGTTTCATCCGTAAATACAATCATCTCTTAACTCTTCTTTCCTTTTTATTCACTATACCATACTTCATTACAAAAATAAACAAGGTAAGTTTTCTATGTGTATTTACATTTTTCTTATCATGAGTTATAATACACTTACTTTAAGCACTCCATCGTTTAAAGTGCCAAAAAAAGGCAAAATGGAAAGAGAGGAAATTTTCTATGAATACAAACAACGAAACGGCTGCCGCTGTGATCGTGCCCGTCTTCGGCACTCTCCTATTGCCGAACACGACGATTCAGCTTCGAAACTTGAGTCAAGACGACGTGGACCGCATTCGCGACGAATCGTTCATCGCCGGACTCGTTCAAGCCGAGCACACAAAAGACCACTGGAGCGCCGCGGATTTTCACCCTTATGGCATCCGCTGCGAAATCACCTCCATCGAATACACGAAAAAAGGAACAAGCGTCTGGGCGAAGGCTCTCGAACGCGTCAAAATCGAGCACGTTGTCGAAGGACGCTTTCCCGCTTGCGCCTACACGATACAGCCGGAAAGCGACGATTTGCCGGCGCGCTCCACGCAAGACATGCTGGAATACATGCGCTCCATCGTCCGCGACATGGCCCAGGCGTTTCGCGGCGGCGAGGCGATCGTTGCGCGAGCCGAGGAAATCGCCTCGATCAACGAGTTGATCGTCTATGTCGCCCAATACATGCCGCTAACCCAAAGCGAGCGCTACGACTTGCTGCGGACCGACTCCTTGAAAGAGCGCGCCCTGTCGTTTATCGACTTGCTGCTGCGCCAAAAGGAAGTTGTCGCCATCAATTTGGAAATGAACGAGAAATTCACCGAGCAAGCCAATAAGACGTATCGGGAACAGGCGCTGCGCCGGCACATTGAGGCGCTGCAAAAAGAGCTCGCCGAAACGACTGGCGAATCCGAAGACGATCCAAACGACTGGCGTTCCCGCGTTTTGAGCGCCCGCCTTCCTCACGATATCGAGCAGGCGCTGCTGGACGATGTGGCGAAGCTGGAATCAGCCTTCGCGCCCAACAGCAGCGAGCAGGACGTCTTGCGGACGTATCTGGAGTTCGCCCTCGCCCTGCCTTGGGAAAAACAGCCTTTGTCCTTTGCCGATCTGGCCCAGGCCCGGCAAATCCTGGACAGCCGGCATTACGGCATGGATAAAGTAAAAGAGCGAATCATTCAGCATTTGGCGATCATGCGGCTGAAAAACTCCAACAAAGGGAGCGCGATTTTGCTTGTCGGCCCGCCCGGCACGGGAAAAACATCGCTGGGCAAGTCGATTGCCGAAGCGCTGGACCGGCCGTATGTGCGAATGAGTCTGGGTGGCGTCAAAGACGAGTCCGAGATTCGCGGTCACCGGCGCACGTATGTGGGCGCCATGGCCGGCCGCGTCCTCCAGTCGATGAAACGCGCGGGCGCGACCAATCCCGTCATGATTCTCGACGAGATCGACAAGCTGATGCAAGGCGGCTTTAGCGGCGATCCGGCCGCGGCCATGCTCGAAGTGCTCGATCCGGAACAAAACAACACGTTCACCGATCACTATTTGGATTTGCCGTACGACTTGTCAGACGTGCTGTTTATCGCGACCGCCAACAGCGTGGATTCCATTCCGGCCCCGCTGCTCGACCGCATGGAAGTCATTTCGATTTCCAGCTATACGGCCGAGGAGAAATTCCACATCGCCAAAGACCATCTCGTTCCGGCCGTTTTAAGCGAGTCGGGCGTTTCGCCGGAACAGTTCGCGATCACGGACGAGGCGATTCGCTCTCTCATTGGCGGCTACACGATGGAAGCGGGCTGCCGCGGATTGAAAAAGCAGATCGCGGCGCTTGTCCGCTCCCAATCCGAACGCATTTTGGAAGGCGGCGACTCGATTGTCGTTTCCGAAAACGACCTCGAGCCATTGCTTGGACCAAAAAAAGCCCGCCACGAGCAAGTGAAGGAAAGCAACCCAGCCGGCGTCGTCACAGGACTGGCCTGGACGGCGGTCGGCGGCGAAGTGCTCTTCATCGAAACGGCCGCCATGCCCGGAACCGGACAAACCATTTTGACCGGCCAGCTCGGGGACGTCATGAAAGAGTCGGCGCGCATTAGTTTGAGCGTGCTCAAATCGAGAATGCCGGCTTTGACGAGCGGATTGAAAGCGCAGGACTTGCACATCCACGTGCCGGCTGGCGCCACGCCAAAGGATGGACCGAGCGCGGGAATCACTTTGTTTACGGCGCTGGCTTCCCTCGTTTTAAACAAACCAGTGGACGCGCGCATCGCGATGACGGGCGAGCTGACGCTGCGCGGCGACGTGCTGCCGATTGGCGGCCTTAAGGAAAAGCTGTTTGGAGCCCAGCGCGCGGGTGTCGTCAAAGTTCTCATTCCATGGGACAACCAGTCCGATCTGGCTGAAGTGCCGCAGGAAATCAAGGACAGCCTGACGATCGTCCCTGTGAAAACCGTAGAAGACGTCTTGCGCGAAACGCTCGACCTTGCCTTGCCGCAACTGGCGCAGGACAATCGCGTCCAGACTGCCATGCCATTGCAGTAAAGAACCCGAAGACAGTTTCCCGTCGAAACTGTCTTTTTTGTATGCTAAGATAAGAAAAAAGGAAATGAGCGCGATGAAAAAATGGAAAACGATTGGAATGGCGTGCTTGCTTGGCGGGATGGTTGCGTGCGCCCGCCCCGGGCAAGCCGGCAGTCCGTATATTTTGAAAAAAGACATGCCGCATTTGGCGGATCGTTCCATCCCCCAAGTCCACAAAGGCTACTATTTGGCGCAGCAGGACGACGGCCTCCTGCATATTTTGGACAGTGAAGGCAACGAGGCGGGACGAACGACGTATACCCACGCCTTATGGATCGAGGAGGACGTGCTGCTTCGAACAAGCGATGGCGATTCCCAAAGTTTCGACTACGCGACCGGGAGAAAAAAGAAAGAGGCGCTGGAAGGCATTGGCGGCGTCGACTCCAACGTGCTCGCGTACGACCCGGACAGCGAAAAAGTACGGTATACGACCACAAGCGATTTGCTGGATCCAAAGGGGGCTTCGTGGACGGACATTCCTTCGGATCTCTTTTCAAGCGAGGCGTATATCGTTTACGATCTGGACGATGTGGCGCAAGGAAAACTCGATGGCGCGTACCGGATTTGGAACCGGCAAACCGGCGAAGTGTACGGACCGCTTCAAAACGCCGTTTACCACCATCAAAACGACTTGTTTCAAAACTATGGCCTTTCCCGCTTTTACGCGCCGGTCCAAGGCATGTATCCCGTTCAAACCGACGATGGGTTTCTGGTGATTGACGGCGGCAAAATGTGCGGACCCTTTCAGGACGCCTTCCCGGTTGGCAACGACGCCGTCTTTGTTCGGGACGGGCAAACGCCTTTCTTGTTCGATGAAAGCCATCCGAACGGAGTCCGTCTGCCGCCAAACGCATTGGACGCCAGCGCCACCAACAAAAAGACGGTTCTCGTGCGCGAAAGCGATGGCTGGAAGCTGTACACCGAACCATCCGACACCTTATAAAAAGGCGATTTTCTCAAACCCGCCTTTTTTTATTTATTCTTTGTTCCCGGCTTCCAAAATATCGGCTACGCTCCACGTCATGGCCAAAACCGCCTGCCGTAAACTGGACCGGGCCAGCGGGCCGTGAACCGCCTCGAGAAATCCGCTCTCGTGCGCGTAGACAGGTGGAACCATGCCGGTTTCGAGTTCAAAATACATCGTCGGCACGACGTGGGACACGTTGCCGATGTCCGAGCTTCCACCCGGATACTCGGGTTCGTAAAACCGCTCGATGCCAAGACGGCGCAAATTGGCTTCGACAACCGAGCAAAGCGTTTCGTCGTTGCGCAATTCGTCAAACGAGTTTTCAAAAAAGCGCGTTTCCATCCGCGCGCCGGTCATCGCTTGCGCGCCTTGTCCAATGGCTTGCAGCGTGGACGTCAGCGTTTCGACCTCTTGGCGGGTCGCGTCGCGGACATAAAAGCGGCACGCGGCGTAATCGGGAACGATATTGCACGCCTGCCCGCCATCGGTAATGATCCCGGCGACGGAAGCGCTTTTTTTCCAGTAGGGCCGGCGCGCGTTGATGCCTTGAAAAAGCAGCAAGACGGCTTCAAGCGCGTTGATGCCTTGCTCAGGCGACATGGCGGCGTGGGCGGCGCGGCCAAAAAACGAAAACTCGATGGAATCCATCGCTTGCGTTTTCGGGCGGACCATCGTATGGCCGCCCAAATGGGCCTGGAGCACGAAATCGACGTCGTCAAACGCCCCGTTTTGAACGAGCTCGCATTTTCCTCCCAACGTTTCCTCGGCCGGCGTGCCAAAGACGACAAGACGAATGTCCCGGGAAGAGAACACGCGTGAAAGCGTGATGGCGCTGCCAAGCGCGGTGGCGCTAATCCAGTTGTGTCCGCAGGCGTGCGCCCATTCGTCATGGCCCGGCCCGTAGCCTGGGAGCGCGTCGTATTCGGCTAAAAACGCGATCGTAACCGGCCCGCTTCCCCATTCGGCGCGAAACGCGGTCGGCATGCCTTGGTACGCCCGCCAAACCTTGAAGCCGTTTTGTTCGAGCCGGTCGCTTAAATACCGGGCGCACACCTCTTCTTTTCCTCCCGGTTCGGGATGGGCGAAAACAAATTCGCTAATTGCCTCAAATTCGGACAGCCCTTGATCGCATTGCGTTTCGATTTGGCTTTTGATTGACGTTTTCATCGTGGACCCTCTCTTCTATTGCTATCAGTATAACACTTACCAGCCTACGATTTTCAAGATGGCGAGTATAAAAAACAAAAGCGCGATGCCGGACAAAAGCCCTCCGGCGGTCAGCTTGATGTTTTTGACGCCATACGTCGAACGGGTGTACACGTACAAAAAGATGCCGAGGATCGAAAGCAGCGCGAATGGATTAAAAAGCCATGAAACGACGCCGACGCCCAGACATACCCAGGAGAGCGTCTCGCTGTTTTTGGTTTGGTTTGACATGGCAAAACCTCCTTTTTACGGATCATATCATAAGTATTGTATTGTCTTCGATTTTTTCTGGCAATTATACGAAAAAGACAATATTCTTCCAGCTTTTGCCAGCCTTTTTTCTAAAAAAGAAATCCATCGCTTGTTTTGAAGAATGGTATAATAAAGAAACGAGGAGAATCCCTATGAATTTCTTTAAAAAATATCAAACCAAATATCCTAAAAATCCGGTTGCGAACGCGTACGATTCGCTGCCTACAGACGACATAGTCCGTCGCCGCTATCATTTTACCGGAACGGTGCAAGGCGTCGGCTTCCGGGTTGAAATGTGGCGCCGGGCGATCAACATGAAGCTGGCGGGCTGGGTCAAAAACAACGAAGATGGCTCGGTGGACGCGGAACTCGAAGGGCCGAAAGCGCGAATCGACGCCTTGATTTCCCAAATGGAAAGCATTCCCCGGATTCGAATCCAATCGGTGGATGTGCAGACGCTTGAACCGGTTGGCGCGTCCGATTTTGAAATGCTGAATTACTAGAAATTTGAAAACACCTTTTCGATCAATCAAAAACAAGGAGGAACCGATGGAAAAAATAGCGAGCTTTACTGTGGATCATTTGAAATTGAAACCCGGGATTTACGTTTCCCGCAAAGACCATGCCGGAAACACGACGCTGACGACGTTCGACATCCGCATGACAAGTCCCAACGACGAGCCGGTGCTCAACACGGCGGAAGTCCATACGATCGAGCATTTAGGCGCCACGTATTTGCGCAACGATCCGGACTGGAAAGAAAACGTCATTTACTTTGGCCCTATGGGCTGCCGGACCGGTTTTTATTTGATTTTGGCTGGCGACTTGGAATCCGAGGACGTTGTCGAACTCGTCCGCTCCCTTTTCGCCTGGATCGCCACTTTCGAGGGCGATGTCCCTGGCGCGAGTCCGAAAGACTGCGGCAACTATCTCGATATGAACTTGCCCATGGCCCGTTTTGTCGCCCGGCGCTACCTTTCGCAAACGCTGGATTCGATTGGACCGGATTCCCTTCACTATCCTCAGTAGCAAAAAGCCGGATTTTTACCTCCGGCTTTTTTTTGAAACAAGATTCAAACAGCTTCCCCACAAAACAGTTCTCGTCTTCTAAGTATATCTTACCGATTTTTATGCGATTTGTCCCCTCTATGTCCCCAAATGCACGCTTTTTGACCCAAAAAACATAAGAACCCGCCAATTCTGCCTTTTTTGATCCAAATATATAAGTATTAAATTATAATTTCCGTGTTTATTTCAAGTTCCGCTTCCTTCTTTTTTTCGCTTGAATTATAATTTTATTTATAAAGAAAGTAGGAATTTTATGGATTATGAAATCAATCTTTGCGAAGACGATCCCGTGCAAAACGAAAAGCTCATCGACTGGCTTCGCGCCCGTTTTCCGGAAGGCGCCATCCATGGATTTACCGACGAGAACGCGTTGATCGCGCACATCCAAACCGCGCGCATCCCGCGCATCGTACTCATGGACATCATGCTCAAAAACGACGTCAGCGGAATCGAAACCGCCAAGACCATTAAGAAAATCGACCCTTCGTGCATCCTCGTGTTTTTAAGCTCGTATTTGGAAAAGGCGTGCGACGTGTACGAAGTCGACCATTGCTATTTTGTTTACAAACCACAAAAAGAAACCCGTCTGGAAGCGGCGATGCAAAAGGCGGTGGGGCTGCTGAAAAGCCGGCCAAAGGAAATCGTCGCCCACACCGGCACTTCGACGATTCGGCTCGATCCCGACAGGGTGCTTTATTTGGAGCGCATCAAGCGGTACACGCTCGTGTACTGCCGGACGGAAACGATCAAAGTCAAAGAGGATTTGGAAACGCTGATCCGGCAGCTTCCCGATTCGTTTCACCGCTGCCACCGCTCGTTTGTCGTCAACTTCCGTTACGTCCGCTCTTATATGGTTCACGATTTGAAAATGGACGACGGCAAGCTTCTTTCGGTTTCCAGAGGCTATATCCAGCCGATCAAGACCTCCTTTCATCGCTATTTAACCGATCCAAAGGAGGGAATTTTATGAAAAAACGCTTTTCTTCACCGCGCTTCAACGTGGCGATGTATTTGTTGTTCGAAGCCGCGCTCATCGTTCTCATTCCGCTTGCCAACCGGACGATTCGCATCACCTTCGCTCCCGGATGGGTTCTTTGCGTTCTCGCGCTTTTTTGCGGTTCGGGATTTTTCGCGGTCCGGCTCATTCGCACGCTGCTGGAGGAAATGCAGGAAGACACCCGCAAGGAAGTGCTCCGCGCGCAAAACGCGATTCAAAAAGAACATCTTTTAGCGACGATGAAAGCCGAGCAGGACATGGCCAGACTGCAGGAAAAACTAAAAACCATGATGAAGGATATCCCGCAGGACGAGATGGTTCGACGGGCGAAAATCGACGAGCTTCTTCACGAGGAAGCCGATTCGCTGTTCGTCAACTATTGTCCGCACAAAATCGTGGACGCCTTGCTTTACCATAAATCGCTTATTATGAAATCGCATGGCATCGACTACTCGATTGTCGCGGCCGTGCCCGCTGAGCTGAATTTGGATGGTTACGCCATTTTAAGCGTCCTTTCCAACTTGATCGACAACGCCATCGAAGCGGTGCTCGCCTTGGATAAAGACCGGGTGATTGACATCCACTTGCATACGCGTGCCAACGTGCTCGTCTGCCAGGTGGAAAACACCATTCCGGCCCACGCGGCGCTGGTCAAAGGCCGTTCCACGAAAAAAGACCAAAAACAGCACGGCCTCGGCCTGGCGATCATCGAGCACACATGCAAAACCCACAATGGATTGTTTACACACGAAACCGATGGAACCCGGTGCCGCTGCACGGCCACGCTGTGCGAAAACAACGGGTGAAGGAGGTCGCTATGCCACTCTGGTACGCCGCCGCGCTGGCTTATCAATCCGCGCTTCACGCTATCTTTTTTATCGTCTTTCTCAACGGCAAGCATCCGGCCCGCGCGTTTGGGATTTTGTGGACGCTGCTTGTATTCGTCTTGTTTCCGATTGGTTCCTGGATTGGCGAATACGACCTTTTTATCAAAAACGCGTTTTTTTGCGGGTCCCTTGTTGTGCTTTGCCGGTTTCTGTTTCGCGACCAGAAAATGAGAAAAATCATATTGGCTGTGCTGCTTTATGAAATCATGCTCGTGCTCTTTGAAATCCTCGCCGTTCCGACGATGTATCTTCTTTTTGGTTTCGTGCCCGATTTGCGCATGTACGGACCGATTCAAAAAGTGTTCACGTTGATTGCCTGCATCTGGCTGGCCGTGTTTGTTTTTGGGACGCTTTCTGTCGTTTCCAAAGCGCCGTCCGCCCATACGAAAATGTTCTGGTATTTGGCTTGCCTGCTCTTTAACGTCATTTTGCTCGTGTTGGCCGTTTGCCAGATTTTCATACCGTACAACCCTTCGTTTTTCGAATCCAGCTACTGGGGCGTGGTCGCGGTTTTGATTGGCGCCAATCTGGCTACTCTTTTTTCGCTGACTCGCGTGATTCGGCGGGAACGGCAGCGTCAAGTCGCGGAACGGCTGGAATACGAATACAAGAAGCAGCTTCTTCTTTATATGGAAAACGACCAGCGCGAGGAAGGCTGGCGCCGGCTGCGTCACGATTTATTGAATTTCTGGGAGGAAAACCAGTCATGACGCTTTGGTATGCCGCGCTCGTTGGATACCAGGCGCTGATTTCCTCTCTGTTTTTGACACTTTATTTCGACGCTCCGCGAAAAAGAAAAACTGGACTAGGCTATATGGGCATTTTCGTGTTGGTGCTGTTTCCGCTGGACACGTGGCTTTTCGCCCGGCAGCCCATTGTGAAAAACGCGGCGAACGCTTTGATTTTATGGTTCGCCAGCTCGCTTTTGCTTTGGGATGTCCCGCGGTTTGTCCTTACGTTTGGAATCGTCCTGCTGGAAATCGGTTACTTTCTCACGGAGGTGGTTTTGATTTTGGTCTTGTACCTCGCGTTTGGTTTTGTGCCCGATCCATCCACTTTGGATCAAAACCAGCTTTTGACTTACACACTTGGCTCGTTGGGCGCCACCTTCGTCTTCTTTGTTTTGCTCGCCATCTTTTCGAAAAGAGTCACCGCCAAAATAAAAGTCGCCACGAATGTGGTCTGGCTGCTTGTATCCGTGATTTTGACCGCGCTATGCGCATCCCTGCTGATTTTGTCTTTCGATCCGCTCGCATACAGCCTTTTAACGGGCTTTATGGTTGTCTTGATGGCCGGTATTCTCGGTTCGCTGCACCATCATTTCCACGCGGCGCGCCGTCAGCATACGCTTTCGGGGCTGGAACGGGAATACAAAAAACAGCTGGCCTTGTACGCCAGTCGCGAAAGAGACGCGATGGCGTGGCGGCACTTGCGTCACGACTTGCTGAACTTCTGGGAAGCGGCAAAGGAGGAATCCAGATGACATCCGCTTTTTTTGTTGTGCTGCTTTATCAAAGCGTCGTGCAATCCGCGTTTTTCGCGCTTTACTATCCTTCGCCTGAAAAACGGCGGCTCTTTCTGTTTTATTTGGGATTGTTCATGCTGGTTCTCTACCCGCTCGACACGTTGTTTCCAGCCACGTGGCCGCTGCTAAAAAACATATTCAACTTCGGACTGCTTGTCGTCGCGAGCCAAATCGTATTTCGCTCGTTGAAAAGGCGCACGATCATCATGGCGACGGCGTTGTACGAATTCGGACTCGTGCTTACGGAAATCGTTTCGGTTTTCGCGTTTTACGTCTTTACCGGCCACAGCCCGGATCCAACACGGTTCAACGTCGATCAAAGCTTTATGTATGCCCTCGGTTCATTCGCGCTGACCATCGTGTATCTTGTCATGCTTCAAGTGTTTCCTAACGGACTGGTGACCCGGAAAAAGGGATTTTTGTATTTGCTGGGCATGCTGCTGAACGTTGGTTTTACGGCGCTTTGCGGCGCGTTCATCGTCGTCCCAGACGAGCACGTGTTCTTCGCCCGTTCCTATGGAATCGCGCTGGCGTTTCTTTTCGTTTTTAACGGGGCAACTTTCGTTTCTTTGCGCCGGTTTATCCGAATCCAAAAAGCGCAAAGCGCACAACGCGCATTGGAATCCGTCTATCAAAAACAACTGGCCTGTTATGTGCGTGACAAGTCTGACGAGCATGTGTTGCGCCGGCTGCGCCACGACTTGCTGAACTTCTGGGAAACGACAAAGGAGGAATCCTGATGCCCGGCTGGTACATTGCGGCGCTGTTTTACCAGTCTGCCGTTCAATCGGCTTTATTCGCCTTGTATTTGCGCGCCAAACGACCATGGCGTCAATTTCTCGTTTTATGGATCGCGTTTGTGGGCGTCATCTTTCCAATCGACTTGCGGCTGGCTGAAATGGATTTAATCATTAAAAATCTCTTCAACTGCGTCTTTCTTGGCGTGTTGTGCCGGTTTCTTTTTTGGCAGGAAACGACAAGAAGAATCGTTTTCGCCGTTCTCTTATATGAAACCGCGCTTGTGCTCGTCGAAATTTGCGGCATTCCGATGCTGTATCTCTTGACGCGAAAAACAACGGACTTTTCGGCTTTTGACAACGTGCAAAAAATCATGACTTGGATCGCGTGCGGATGGATGACGCTCATCGTTTTCGCTTTGCTGCAAATCTTTTCCAAAACGCTGACTGCCAGCACGAAAATGATCACATATTTGGGCTGCCTGCTTTTAAACAATATTTTGCTCGTGTTGTGCGTCTGCCAGCTGCTTGGAACGAGGCGGGATGATTTTTTTTCCGTTTCCTATCCATTCGTGGTGGCGATCCTGCTCGTTCTGAACGTTTTGACGCTTTTCTCGCTCTCCCGCTTTGCGCGGCTGGAAAGATTGCGCCAAAGCCAGCTGCGCCTGGAAACCATTTATCACGGCCAGCTGCTCTTTTATTTAAATAACGAGTCTTCCAAGGACGGATGGCGGCGGCTGCGTCACGATTTGCTCAATTTTCTGGAACAGGACAACGAATAAAAGCGAAGATCATTTTAAATCCTCGCTTTTGTTTTCCAAACCGGCGCACGCGTTTTCGAGCAGGCGCATGAGCGCAATCGTTTGTTCCGGCGTTACAAGCTGTTTTTTGCCTTCAACGATCGTATCGTAAACCGCCTCGTAAAAACTGGAATACCGGCTTTCGACCGTCGGCACCTTTTCCTCGTGATACGCGCCTTGTTCATCGTAGTATATGAGCGTGCCAAACTCGAAAGGCCGGTCTTTTCCAAAATCCGGATGTCCTTGCGGAAAGTAAAATCGTTTCAAATCTTCCTCCTGCCGGTCTTCCGTTTCTTTGATAAACATTCCCTTCGTCCCGTATGCGATGAACTTCGGCCTCGCCTTCGCGCGAAAATAACTGGATTTCACGGAAACCTTCAAGGGCTCTTCGTAAAATAAGTCAAAATCGAAATAATCGTTCATCCGGCCCGCGCCAAGCAGCGAGCGAACATCCCCGACAACGCGTTGGGGATTTCCAAAGAGCGCCAGCATTTGGTCTAGCGTGTGGCAGGCGTGTCCGTATACAAACGAGCTCATGCGCGAATACGATTCGACAGCTTGCGGCACATCCGGCCGGTAATAGTCATAATGCAATTCCACTTCGAGCAGCGTACCGAGCTTTTGACTTTCGATCACGGCTTTCATCGTCAGGTAGTCGCTGTCGAATCGCCGGTTTTGATAGCCTTGCAACATGACGTCTCGCTCGCGGGCTAAAGCGAACAATTCAATGGCTTGGGCGCTGGTCATGGTAAAAGGCTTTTCGACTAGCGTGTGCTTTCCGGCCAGCAGGCTTTGTTTCGCGAATTCATAATGCGTGTCGTGTCTGGTGGCAATCACGACAAGCTCAATCTCGGGATCCAGCAGCACGTGTTCCATTTGGTTCGTGTAGCACACACCCTCTATTTCAGCCCACGAATCCCGGGCATGGTTCCGGCTATAAATTGTTTTGATTTTGAATTTTTCGGGTAGATCCAGCAAAAACGGCGCGTGGTAGCGATTTGCGCTTTTTCCATTGCCAATCATTCCAACTTGAATGGTTCTCATCTTTCAACACTCTCCTTTTCGCTTTTATTGTACCCGATGGCGCTGAAATCCGGTTTCGGGTCTTTACGCTTTCATGATAAAATAATGAAAAACCACGAAAAAATTTGAAACGAAATTTTAGAAAGAGGAACGCAATGCTTATTCGGGAAAAAATCGAGCGTCTGGCCCAGGAAGTCCACGACGCGCGTGGCGCGGTCGCCCGCTTTCTATTGCTGGAAGCCAACGCACTAGAAAACATGTCGATGCAAGAAGTCGCCGAAGCGACCTTTACGTCCAAGGCGACTTTGGTACGGGTCGCGAAAGCGCTCGGATTTTCTGGCTGGACCGCCTTTCACAAGGCGTATGTTTTCGAAAGAAAGGAAACGGAACGGTTGTTCGAGGGGGTCGACACAAACATTCCTTTTTCAAAGCAGGATCGCACCGCGCAAATGCGTAGCCACTTGGCGCAAATCTATATGGAAAGCGTTTATTTAACGAACGATTTGTGCGAAGACGCCGCGTTGGAAAAGGCGGCCTCGATTTTGGATGAAAGCGAGCGGATCGTTGTTTTGGGCATTGGCGCCAACCGCTCTTTGAGCCGGATCTTCATTCAAAAAATGGTAAAGCTTGGAAAACGTGTCGACTTATGCGAGCCGGCCGACGCCCGCTATTTCGTCAACACATTGACTTTTCGTGACTGCGCGATTTTGATTTCCTATTCCGGAATGCCGCCTCAAAGAGAGCCGATGGCTTTAATTCCGCTTTGTCAGGCGCGCGGCGTGCCCATGATCGCTTTGACAGGACGGCACGATAACGTTTTGCGGCAAAGCGCGGATGTCGTTTTGACGATTTTTTCCAAGGAAGACTGGTTTGCGAAAATCGCGTCGTATTCTTCGGAAGTTTCCATTCTCTTTTTGCTCGATTTGCTGTATTCGGCTTATTTTGCCCGCCACTATGACGAGCATTTGTCCTATCGGATGGAAAACGTCCGCGCCATAGAACAAGACAAAACGTTCTAGCCGCCGTTTTATGAAAAAGAAAAGAGAAGCGCGTTTCTACTTCTCCTTTGATCTTTTCTGTTTATCCATTGACGGCTTCGTCGAGCACTTTGCCGATGGCGTCGTGAATGACCAGTGTCGCCTTTCCATCCATTGGCGTGCTGTCCCGGTTGATGAGGACAAGGTTTTTTCCTCGAAAATACTGAATGAGTCCCGCGGCCGGATACACAACCAGGCTTGTGCCGCCCACGATGAGCGTGTCGACGTGCGAGATGGCGTCCACCGCCGCGTAAATGACCGATTCATCGAGCCCTTCTTCGTACAGCACGACGTCGGGCTTGATGATGGCGTTGTCCACGTCGCATCGCGGAATGCCGTCCTGATCACGGCGCGCGATCGTTTCCTCGAGCGTAAACGCCTTATGGCAGCGGGTGCAGAAATTGCGGAGCACGGAACCATGCAGCTCAAGCACGTTCAAAGAACCGGCCTTTTGATGCAGGCCGTCGATGTTTTGCGTAATGACGGCTTTGAGCTTTCCTTCCTGTTCCAGCTTGGCCAGCGCGGCATGCGCTTTGTTGGGAACGGCGTCTTGATAAATCATCTCGTTAAAATAAAATTCAAAAAACTCCTTGGGATGCTGGGTGTAAAACGTGTGGCTCAGCATCGTTTCCGCCGGATAAGGATACTTTCGTTTATACAGCCCGTTGTCGCTGCGAAAGTCGGGGATGTGGCTTTCGGTCGACACGCCGGCTCCGCCAAAAAAAACGATATTGTCGGATTTCTCAATGATATCGTGTAACTGCTTGATTGGATTCATACTGTTTCCTCCTTGTTTCTTTTATTGTAGTCTTCTTTTTCCTCGATGCAAAGCGGGATCGTTCTGGCTGGAAAAAAGCCGGAAATCGACTTCCCGGCTTTGGTTTTGAGGATTTACTTTTTGTTTTTTGTCACTTTGATGTCGTAGTGTCCATCGTGGACGTCGATGCGGATCGTCGCGTCCTGCATCGCGCCTTCTTTGATCATTTGACGGGCGATTTCCGTCTCGATCTGACGCTGGATGTACCGTTTCATCGGACGGGCGCCAAACAACGGATCCACGCCATTTTCCGCGATCCGGTCGTAAACGGCGTCACTGACATGGACAGTGATGTCTTTTTCTTTCAAACGCTCGATGAGTTCGCCCATGAACTTGCGTGCGATCTTGACAAAGGCTTTGTCGTGAAGGGCGTTGAATACGACGATTTCGTCGATTCGGTTGATAAATTCCGGACGGAAGTGCGCTTTCACCGCTTCCATGTATTTCTCTTGAAGAAGTTCCGGTTCGTTTTTGTATTCGAACGCGTACTGGCTTCCCAGATTGCTCGTCAAAATGATGATCGTGTTTTTGAAATCAACCGTCACGCCTTTGGAGTCGGTGATTCGTCCGTCATCCAGAATTTGCAGCAATACGTTAAACACATCCGGATGCGCTTTTTCGATTTCATCGAACAAGACGATCGAATATGGATTGCGGCGTACCGCTTCGGTCAGCTGTCCGCCTTCCTCATGGCCGACGTATCCTGGAGGCGCTCCGATCAAACGGGCGACGCTATGTTTCTCCATGTATTCGGACATGTCGATTCGAACGATGTGGCGCTCGTCGTCGAACAGCTGTTCGGCCAAAGCTTTGGCGACTTCGGTTTTTCCGACACCGGTAGGACCGAGGAACATGAACGAACCGATTGGACGGTTTTCGTCCTGGATTTGCGCTTTCGATCGTAAAATGCAGTCGACAACAAGTTCGATCGCGTGGTCTTGTCCTACGACGCGGCGCTCGAGAACCTTTTGCAGGTTGAGCAGCTTTTCGCGCTCGCTTTCGACAAGACGGGTCACTTCCACACCGGTCCAGCGGGAAATGATTTTGGATACGAGTTCCTCGTTGACGGTTTCCTGAATCAAGGCGCCTTCATCGTTTGGCAATCCGCCATTGTCTTTGTTGATGCGCGCTTCCAGTTCCGGAATGATCTGGTATTGCAGTTTGGCGGCATCCTCATAGCGAAGGTCGTTTTGCGCTTGTTCCAGATCGAGTTTCGCTTTTTCAAGCGCGAGCTTGTCTTCCTGCGCCATGTTGAGAATGCGTTTCTCGTCTTCCCATTTGGAGTGGAGCTCGTCGCGCTTTTCCTGAAGCTTGCCCATTTCCTCTTCGATTTCGCTGCGGCGTTCCACGGCTTTTTTATCCGTTTCCGACATGAGCGACGTCTTTTCGATTTGGAGCTGCATGATCTTACGTTCCAGTTCGTCGAGTTCCTGCGGCATGCTTTCCATTTGGACTTTCAAAGTCGCGCACGCCTCGTCGACAAGGTCGATGGCCTTGTCCGGCAAAAACCGGTCGGTAATGTAGCGGTCGGACATTGTGGCGGCGGAAACGAGCGCGTCATCCAAAATACGGACACCGTGGTAGCCTTCGAAGCGGTCTTTCAATCCACGCAGGATGGCGATCGTATCTTCGACGTTCGGTTCACGGACGTTGACTTTTTGGAAACGACGTTCCAGTGCGGCGTCCTTTTCGATGTATTGACGATATTCATTGAACGTGGTGGCGCCAATCATATGCAGTTCGCCACGCGCGAGCATTGGTTTGAGCAGGTTGCCGGCGTCCATCGACCCTTCGGTCTTTCCGGCGCCGACCAGATTGTGGATCTCGTCGATGAAGACGATGATCCGGCCGTTGGATCCTTTGATTTCATCCAATACGGCTTTCAGGCGTTCCTCGAACTCGCCGCGGTATTTCGCGCCGGCGATCAGGGAACCCATATCGAGTTCGATCAGAGTTTTATCTTTTAACGATTCAGGCACGTCGCCTTTCATGATTCGCCAAGCCAGTCCTTCGACGACGGCGGTTTTACCAACGCCTGGCTCACCGATCAAAACCGGATTGTTTTTCGTTTTCCGGGACAGGATTTGCATCACGCGCCGGATCTCGTCGTCACGGCCGATGATCGGGTCGATTTTTCCTTCGCGCACTTCGGCGACTAAGTCGCGTCCGTATTTTTTCAGCGCTTCCAGATTGTCTTCGGCGTTTGGCGTATCCATCTTGCGTCCGCCTCGACGATCGAGTTCGGCTTGCTCGCAAGCTTTTTCCGTCAAGTTGAACGTTTGAACGAGACGGCGGGAAATATAGGAACGGTTGAACATCAACGCAATCCACAGTGTAGCTACGGATAAGTAGATTTCATCGTGCTGACTCGCCCATTTTGCCGCTTTGTCGATTGATTTTTGTACCTCGTTCGACAAATTGATGTTTTGAGAAGAGCTCTTCACGATCTTTTTTTCTTCATCCGCAATGATCGTCAGGGCGAGTTTCTTGTCCACATTCAACCGGTCGAACAAACCGTCGAGAATGTCGGCTTTGAACATCGCTTCCAAAACGTCGATCGTATCCACGGAAGCGTGTTGATTCGCTTTCGCGTCGTTGACGGCGTTCATCAGGATCTTTTGCAGATTCTCGGACATTTTTTCAAAATCCATAGAAGTCCTCCTTACTTGAGATTACTTTCATCTTTAAAATCATTATAGAACGCTGGTTTTTTCACTTCCATTCATTTGCTTTTTGTTCCCTTTTGTCTTTTCATCCTCCTCGCTTTCTTTTTGGATGTGGTTTTCCTCTTTTTTATTTTATCCGATGAAAGAATGGAAAACACGTCTTTGTTTTTAAATATTTTTCTTTTTTTATCATACTAACTTATATTTTAACCTTTCTTTTTCCATGGAAAAGAAAGCAGTTTGGTATAATAGAAAAAAGGGGGAATTTGTATGTTGACGCTTTGTGGTGTTGTTTGCCTGATCGCTTCCATCGCGCTTCAAATCACGTTGTTTATTTTGAAAGCCAACGGGGTGGCCGGCATCAGTCCGGGCTACTTTTTGTATAGCGCCTTTTTGTTCGCGCTGGCGGTTTATTTGTGGATTCTGGGCGCCCGGGAACGACATTGGAAAGAAGAGCGTGATTGTTGATGGAACTTGGATTGTTTGTTTTGATTTTGACTTTCCAGTCCGCGACCATCGCTTTCTTTTATTCGCTGTTTTTTTCTATGAAGCGAAGGTTCTCATTTTTTTGGAAAATGACATTGTTCATGATGATCGTGGTGTACCCTGTGAACAATCTAATCCCAAGTCGCGCCATGATTTTCCGAAACGTTTTCAACTGCGCCCTGGAGTTTTTGTTTTTATGCCAGACGATCCGGCAGGAGCCGAAAAAGCGGTTGCTTTTCGGTATTTTGCTTTGTCAAATCGCTTTAGTGGTTTCGGAGATTCTAGCAGTTTCTTTCACCTACTTTCTTTTGCATCGCCCGCCGGAATTGGCGGAATTCGACGCGTTGAACATGGGCGACATGTTTTCTGTCTATTTGTTCGCTTCATGCCTGCTTCTTCTCTTGTTGTTTGGCATGATTCGCGGGTTTTCCAAAGCCCGGCTTGCGAGCGTGCAAATGAGCGGATATTTGATTTCACTCATGCTGAATGTGATTTTAGTCGCTTTATGCGCCTGTCATATTTTCGAACCCTTCAACGTGTTGTTTTTTCTAAAAAACTACTGGATCGTTCTTGGCGTCTTGTTTATCATCAATTTGTTTACGTTTCTTTCCTTGTTTCACTATGTGAAGCAGGAGAAACAGAAAAAATCCATGGAATTGCTGGAAAACGAATATGTCACGCAAATGCGCTTTTATTTAGAAACCGGGGCTAACGAGTCCGCCCTTCGACATTTTCGTCATGATTTGTTGAACTTTTTGGAAAAGCAGCAGTTTTAGGAAAACGCTTTGTTCAAGTGTGATGTTTTCTTTAAAATCGGAAACATTCACTTTTTTCATTTTTTCTCCCCTTTTCCTCCTTTTTGTCGTATAGAAAGGTGTAGAGGTCTTTCTCCTACGGAAAGGAGAAAAGCTATGCCAACAAACTATGACAAAATTTCCACTCTCATTGACCGGCTTCGTATTTTGGATTCGGGATTGTTTCAAATGATGTTCCACGACGATATTCCGCTTGTCGAATTCGTGTTCCGGACGATTTTGGATGAACCGGATCTTGTTTGTGTGGATGCCAAAGTCGAATATCGTGTCATTAACAGCTTGAAAGAGCACGATGGCGTCTTTGACCTGCATGCTGCGATGAAAGAAAACAAAATTGATATTTTGGAAATGCAGCGCAACGGCCGGCTCGTCATTTTGTTTCCGCGAATGGAGTTTTATGCGGCGCTGACGTTTATCGCCGCCTTGAACAAAGGAGCGAGCTATGAGCAGATTCCGGATGTGACGGTCATCTTTTTTACCGAAACGGATGTATTTGGAATGAATCTACCCAAATATACGTTAGGACGTAGTATACTGGAAACAGGAGAAGTGGTCGACACCCATTTAAAAATCGTTTGTGTCAATGGAGCTTATGAAAAAACGGACACTGCGCTGGGAAAACTGATCCACGATTTCCGGCAGTGCAATCCAAACCAGCTGTTTCATGATAATTTGCGGGATAAAATGCGACAAGTCAAATATGGAAAGGAGCGAAAAAGTATGATGACGTTTACCGATTCGGTGTGGGAAGAAGTCCGCGCGGAAATGCGGGTGGAATTGCGTGACGAAGTGAAGCGCGAAGTCAAAAATGAGATTCGTGACGAAATGAAGAGCGAGATTCGCGACGAAGTGAAAAGCGAAGTCAAGAACGAGATTCGCGACGAAATTTCTCAAGCTGTAAAAATTCAGCTCGCTCAAAAAATGCTTGCGCGCAACCTTCCCATTGCGGAAATTGCCGAGGATACCGAGCTTTCCATCGAGCAAGTGCGCGCGCTCCAGCAAAATCTATAGATCCAAACAAAACGCCCTGTGCCTACGATTCAGGGCGTTTCTTTTTGGAGAAAGGAAGTAAAGTCATCAAATTCTTTCAAAAACATCCAATTTTCGATTGTGTTATTCAACATCATTCAGTCAATGCCTGTAAAAAGCACTCTTTACCAAAAAATAAAAACCGACGAATATGGCAAGTTTTTAGAATTTTCAAAAATTTTAAAAAATAATGTCCGGTTTTCCCTCGTTTTGTCGTATATAAAGGTATGAAGGATTTACTAATTTATAACTTCGTTCATTGGGAAGGAGGGAAAAACGATGCCACAAACAACAAGATTTGAAAACGAGAAAGGAGAAGCAAAAAATGGCGTATCCGTTTGGACCATCGCAAAAACGCGATTCTTCTCCCGATGCTGTGCTACAATGTAAGCACAAAGACACGTCTTTGGCGCAAGCTTTGCACGACACGTCGATGCAGTCCCAATACGACGCGGCGTGCAAGCGGCTGTTGTCCGAAAAAATCGTCCTCGCCTGGATTTTGAAGGAATGCGTTCCCGAATACCGGGAAGAAACGATTGACGACATTATGAACAAGTACATCGAAGGGACGCCGGAGGTGTCCTCGGTGCCGGTGCAAGGATCGCGCATCCAGGGAGGCAATACCGAGGATACGGATCTACACGAAGGAACGATTCGCTACGACATCTTCTTTCGGGCCCTGCTTCCCAAAGGGAAAGGCCGGCTGCTTTTGTTAATCAACGTGGAGGCGCAAAACAAGGAGAATCCCCAATACCCGCTCGTATCGAGGATGGTGTATCATCTGGCGAGGCAAACGTCGAGCCAGCATGGAGTGGAGTTCACCAACGACCACTACGGGGACTTGCAGAAAGTGTATTCGATTTGGATTTGCATGAACGCGCCAAAGCATCGGGCGAATTCGATGAACGTGTATGAGATAACGGAAAAACAAGTGGCGGGCCATGTGAAGCTGAAGAAGGCGGATTACGACTTGATGACCGGCATTGTGTTGTGGCTTGGGGATCCGGCATCGAAAGAGTACAAAGGAATCTTCAAGATGCTGCACACACTGTTGTCCAACAAAGTGGAGGAACCGAAGAAACGGCAGGTGCTGGAAGAGGAATACGATATTCAAATGAGTGAGAAAATGGAAAAGGAGGTCAGCACGATGTGTAATTTGAGTC
>ERZ778515.61-NODE-61-length-87343-cov-6.310157_pt1 | contig 87343 bp, 62 predicted proteins | sample MGYA00510343_ERZ778515 | MGnify/ENA primary metagenome ERZ778515 (study PRJEB29527, sample SAMN07138965) | mouse gut metagenome | material: feces | host: mouse | place: China:Nanjing | collected 2016-01-25 ...
TGCCCCTCACTGATCACATGAGGCGCTATAATCAACTTCAATTCGGGATGCGTATTGAAATAGGGAATGAACAAGTCCTCGTCGGGCGCCCATGAACTGCCGGCCACAAACACGGTATGCCCGCCCTTGAATGTCTCTATCAAAGGTAACGGCCTGGCCTGACGGCAGATATCGATAACGCGGTCGAAACGGGTATCCCCCACTACCGTAGCCGCCGTAATCCCCCGGGTGGCCAACAGTTTTTTCGACGTCTCGTTCTGTACGAAGAAATGAGTAATGCACCGCAACACCTTGGCATATCCTTTACCGTACCAACGGAAAAACACCTGATCGTCCCGAAAAATACTGCTTACGCTATATACGGGAATATTCCGCCGGCGACAGGCTTTCAGGAAATTCTGCCAGAACTCATACTTGATAAAGAAAGCCATACAGGGGTGCACCAGTCTGAAGAAACTATGTACATTGCCCGGCGTATCGAAAGGCAGGTAGCACACCACATCGGCTCCCGAATAATCCTTGCGCACCTCATACCCCGAAGGAGAAAAGAAAGTCAGCAGGATCTTATATTCGGGATGTTCGCTGCGCAAACGCTCCATCAAAGGACGTCCTTGCTCAAACTCTCCCAACGACGCCGCATGAAACCATACGTATTTTTCGCCTCGCCGGATCTGTTTGCGCAGAATGCGGAACGTGTTCCAGTGCCCTTTTACCAGCATCCTGGCTTTCTTGTGAAACGGAGAGGCCAGAATGACCGCCAGCATGTAAAAGTATATGGCCAGTGTGTACATTACTTCAAAATTTCAATGGCACGACGCATACGCCGCAAAGTTTCGTCCTTACCCAGGAAAGCGGATATATCGAACATGTGAGGGCCTTTCCCCTCGCCCACCAGTGTCAGACGCCAGGCGTTCATGATATTTCCCAGATGCAGCCCGTTGTCCTCTATCCAACGGGTCACTACGGTCTCCTGATGTTCCAGCGAGAAGTCGTCCAGCCCTTCCAGCAGATCGGCCAGGCGGGCCATCTGTTCGGCGGAATCTTCTTTCCAGCGTTTCTTCACGGTCTTCTCGTCGTAAACGGTCGGCGCCTCAAAGAAGAAACGGCACAAAGGCATCAGCTCCTTCACAAAGTTCACGCGGCTCTTCATCAGCCCTACTACCGTAATCACACGCTCCATAGGCTCGTCAAACCCGTTCTCTTTGAGAATAACGTCGAAATGACGGGCTATCTCTTCGTCACTCTTTTGCAGGATATACTCGTGATTGAACCAGGTTCCCTTCACGTAATCGAATTTGGCACCGGCCTTACTGCACTTGGTTATGTCGAAAAGCTTCACCATCTCTTCCAAACTCATAATCTCCTGGTCTGTACCCGGATTCCATCCCAGCAAAGCCAGAAAATTAAGCACCGCCTCAGGCAGATAACCGCTTTCGCGATAACCGGAAGAAATCTCCCCCGTCTTGGGATCGTGCCATTCCAGCGGAAAGACAGGGAATCCCAGCCGGTCGCCGTCGCGTTTGCTCAGCTTGCCTTTCCCGTCGGGCTTAAGCAACAAAGGCAGATGGGCGAAACGGGGCATCGTGTCGGCCCAACCGAATGCACGGTACAGCAGCACGTGCAACGGAGCGGAAGGCAACCACTCTTCGCCACGGATCACATGGGTTACTTCCATCAGATGATCGTCCACAATGTTGGCCAGATGATAAGTGGGCAGTTCGTCGGCCGATTTGTACAGCACCTTGTCGTCCAGCACGGATGAATGAATCACCACATCACCACGAATAAGATCGTCTACGTGTACGTCCTCGTCAGGCTCAATCTTAAAACGAACCACATACTGCACACCGTCGGCAAGCAGACGTTTCACTTCCTCTTCGGGCAAAGACAGGGAATTACGCATGCTTCCGCGTGTGGAAGCGTCGTATTGGAAATTCTTCACTTCATTGCGCTTGGCATCCAGCTCTTCGGGCGTATCAAACGCGATATAGGCCTTGCCGGCATCCAACAACTGCTGTACGTATTTCTTATAAATATCGCGACGCTCCGACTGACGGTAGGGACCGTGATCGCCGCCGAAACTGACACCTTCGTCAAAAGGAATGCCGAGCCATCGGAACGACTCTATAATGTATTCTTCCGCCCCCGGGACAAAACGGCCGGAATCGGTATCTTCTATACGGAAAATCAAATCGCCGCCGTGCTGACGGGCAAAAAGGTAATTGTACAAGGCAGTCCGTACACCGCCGATATGCAAAGCTCCGGTCGGACTTGGAGCAAAACGGACTCTTACTCTTCTTTCAGACATAATGATATTGGACTTTTGTGCAAAATTACGATATTTTTTTCTAACAAGCCGTATTTTTTTCGTATTTTCGCCCGCATAAATGACACTTGAAGCCGACAACGAAAATGAGCCGATACAACCATAAAAAAGAACTTTCCGGAAAGAATTTGCTTTATCTCGTCTGCATGGCACTGATTGCCATCACCGCTGTGGTCTATTTTCAGCCCCGCGAGGAACATTCGCACTATCAGTTCGATTTGGGACGGCCCTGGCGATACAACCAGCTCATCGCCACTTTCGATTTTCCCATCTATAAAAGCGAAGCAACCATCCGGCGGGAACGCGACAGCATCATGCAGTTTTACGAACCGTATTTCGAGATCAACGAAGAGGTGGAAGAAACACAGATAGCCCGCTTCAGGAAAGACTTCCGGGACAAACTGCACGAAATCGTACCGGCCTACTACGCCCGACACATCGAAGAAAAGCTGCACGCCGTCTACCGCCGGGGTATAGCGGACAACACGGACTACAACCTGTTGCTGAAAGATACCATACCGTTCGTTCGGATATTCGCGGACAACGAAGCCGTCGTACGCCCTACCGCACAGGTGTTTTCACACAAATCGGCTTACAAATTCCTGACTGAAGAAACCGATACGGCACGATTCAACCGCTTCAAGCTGCAACAATGCAACCTGAACAATTACATCAGTCCGAACCTCATATTCGACAAACAGAAATCGGAGACGCAACAAAAAGATTTATTTGCTTCCCTGTCGTATGCCAAAGGTATGGTATTCAGCGGGCAGAAGATCATCGACAGAGGAGAAATCGTAGATGAAACGGCCTATAGCATTCTGCTGTCGTACGAACGGGAAAGGGGCAAGAAAACAAACATGTCCACTCAGAACCTGACCACCCTGACAGGACAATGCCTTTACACCGCGCTTATCACGCTTTGCCTGTTTCTGTATTTCCATTTGTTTCGGAGCGATTACCTGGAAAACAGGCGGAGCATACTGATGTTGCTGAGTATGGTTGTGATTTTTCCGTTGGCCACGGTATTTTTCGTCAAGCACAACCTGTTGAGCGTATACCTGATACCGTACTGCATGACTCCCATCTTCATACGGGTGTTCATGGATTCCCGTACGGCATTCATCACCCATGCGGCCACAGTGATGCTTTCGGCCATCTCCCTTAAATATCCTTTCGAGTTCGTTTCCACCCAGTTGGTGGCCGGTCTGACAGCCATCTACAGCCTGCGTGAACTGTCCCAACGTTCGCAATTGCTCAAATCGGCACTGATCGTCACCCTTTCGGCCATGCTGTTCTACCTCAGTCTGGATATGATTCACGAACAATCCCTGTCCCGAATCGACATTTATCCTTATATTTACATCTTTATCAACGGGCTTTTGCTTTTATTTGCTTACCCCGTCATGTTTTTGTTGGAAAAACTTTCCGGTTTCACCAGCAACGTAACCTTGGTAGAGCTATCCAATATCAACAACGAGATCATGAAAAAGATGTCGGAAGTGGCTCCCGGAACCTTCCAGCACTCCATGCAAGTGGCCAATCTGGCGGCCGAAGTCGCCAACCGTATCGGAGCCAAAAGTCAACTGGTACGTACAGGTGCCTTGTATCATGATATAGGAAAGACAGCCAATCCGGCGTTCTTCACCGAAAACCAAAGCGGCGTAAACCCTCACACAAATTTATCGTTTACCGACAGCGCACGCATCATCATTAACCATGTAAAAGACGGACTGGCACTGGCGGACCGATACAACCTGCCGCCGATCATCAAGGACTTCATAAGCACGCACCACGGAACCGGTCTGACAAAGTACTTTTACATCTCGTACAAGAATCAGTTCCCCGACAAGCCGATAGACAAAAGTTTGTTCACCTATCCGGGACCGAACCCGAGAACCCTGGAACAGGCCATTCTTATGATGGCGGATGCCGTAGAAGCCGCCTCCCGCAGTCTGAAAGAATACACGGAAGAAAGTATCAGCACACTGGTTGACCGAATCATCGACTCACAGGTGCAGGAAGGAGTATTCACGAAGTGTCCCATTACGTTCCTCGATATAGACACCGCCAAAGAAGTGTTCAAGGAAAAACTGAAGATTATATACCACACACGTATCAGCTACCCGGAACTGAAAAAAGGGAACGAAACAGTCGCACAACCGGAAAGTCAGAACAATCAAACGGGGTCTACATCAAAATAAATACGGGCCGAACGGAACCGCTCGTCGGCCAAAAGCCGCTGACGAAGCTGGCGCAGGCAATCCCGCACTTTTGCCAAAGAGGCTTCCGGCTCTATTTTCAATACGATTTTACGGATATACAATGCCTGTATACGACCTACAGGCGGTATATCGGGTCCCAATACGCGATCCGCAAACAATTGCCGCATACAAATAGCAGCTTCTCGTGCCAACCGGTCTGCCACTTCCTCCCGCGTATGTTTTATATACATGTAGACCAACCTGCAGAAAGGCGGAAAACAGAACATACGCCGCTCTTCCAACTGCTGGGTATAAAGCCCGTTATAATCGTTTTGCATCACCTGTCCGATCACAGGCAAATCAGGACTTTTGGTTTGGAGAATCACTCTGCCACGCGTCTGTCTGCGCCCCGCACGACCGGCTACTTGGGCCATCATCTGAAAAGCACGCTCGTAACTGCGGAAATCGGGCAAAGTCAGCATAGTGTCCGCATACAGAATCCCCACTACGCTGACGCGTTCGAAATCCAGTCCTTTCGTCACCATCTGCGTTCCAACCAATATATCCGTACGTCCTTGCTGAAAATCATCCAGAATTTTCTCATACGCCGATCGGCTACGGGTGGTATCCAGGTCCATACGGGCTATACGGGCTTCGGGAAAGAGAAGACGGAGATCATCTTCTATCTTCTCCGTACCGAATCCTCTGCCGGTGAGTTCGGTGCATCCGCACGAAGGACAGCGGACGGGGAGCTGACAGGTGTACCCGCAATAGTGGCAGGTCAACCGGTTCAGCCCCTTATGAAACGTCAGACTGACATCACAATGCTGGCATTTCGGTACCCAGCCGCAATCACGGCATTCGAGCATCGGGGCAAAGCCGCGCCGATTCTGAAACAGAATAATCTGTTCATGCGCTTGCAGCGCCCGGTTCATTTCCGTAAGCAGGCGTGGCGAGAACGGTCCGGTCATACGGCGCTTACGGTGCAATTCCTTAATATCCACAATCTCTATTTCCGGCAATTGGACATCCTTAAAACGAGTAGTCAGTGTTACCAGTCCGTACTTACCGTTTTGTGCATTGTAGTAGCTCTCCAACGAAGGGGTCGCTGTGCCGAGCAGGGTTTTCGCACCGTTCATCGCAGCCAGCATGATAGCGGCATTCCGGGCATGATACCGGGGAGCAGGGTCTTGCTGCTTAAAAGAACTTTCGTGTTCCTCGTCCACGATAACCAGCCCTAGACGCTGAAAGGGGAGCAATACGGAAGAACGTACGCCGACAATGATGTCATACGGCGTTTTCGAGAGTTGTTTCTGCCAGATCTCCACGCGCTCGGCATCGGGATACTTGGAATGATAAATGCCTAGCCGGCTCCCGAACACTCTTTGCAACCGATCGGTTAGCTGTGTGGTGAGCACAATCTCGGGCAACAGATACAATACCTGTTCCCCGCGTGCCAGTACCTCTTGAATCAAATGAATATAAATTTCGGTCTTACCGCTCGACGTTACGCCGTGTAACAGGCATACGGGATGCGTGTGAAAGGCTTCACGAACGGCATCGGCCGCTTTCTGTTGTGCCGGAGTGAGGATAACTTGTGTGAGAAAAGAGGGAAGAACTTCCCGAGGCAGTCGGCCCGTTTCTTTTTCATAGGTTTCCAAAGGCCCGCGTTTTGCCAAAGCGTGGAAAACTGCCGAAGTAACCCCGGAACGACGAAGAAGTTCTTGTTTAGTGACTTCCTGCAACAACCGGTCGTTTTTTAACCGTAACGCGGTTTCCGAACCGGCCTGTTCCAGATAAGTAGCCAGCAAAACGGCTTGTTTGGGCGAACGCTTCAATTCGTCAAACAGACGGCTCAACCGTTCCTCATCCAACCATCCTTCCGCCAGCCGCACACAACAAACGGTTTTGGGACGATAGCTGCGCTTCACTTCTTCCTTCATACGCAAAGCCCCGCGTTCCAACAAGGTTCTGACGGGAGCAAGAATATTTCGAATCCCGCTCTCGCGCTGCAACCGACCGATGCTCATCTCCGTATGACTTTCCAGTATATCCAATACATTCTGTTCGGCAGCAGGGAGTACGGTATCGGCCTCAAAATCCTCATTCCGCATCACCATACTCTCACTTTCCAGTTTCAACCCCGACGGCAAAGCAGCCTTACAAACCTCCCCCAACGTACATAAATAATAATCGGCTATCCACTCCCATAAACGAAACTGACAGGGAAGTAACACCGGCGCCTGATCCAGACTTTCCATTACGGCTTTCACGGCATAACCCTGAGGACGGTCGGAATGCAAGCGCATCACCACAGCCGTATATATTTTTTTTGCTCCGAACGGAACAATCACCCGACAACCGGGCACCATTCCTTCCGCCATCTCCGACGGAAGTGCATAGGTAAACGTTCCGGGAAGCGGTAAGGGTAATATAACATCTACGAAGAGCTCCATAAACAGCCGGCATTAAAACAACACAAAAATACGATATTCCACGGGAACAGCCAACAAAAAAACCGCCCGTAATCATACGGACGGCTTCCTGCACTGTACGGTACGTTAAAACATATAGGCCAAACGAACTTGCCATGTATTATTCTTCAATTCAATATTACTTACATTTCCCCAAACCGACGTGTTCTTCACATCACCGGTGTTGCCTAACGGAATGTTGTAAGTGACGCCTACTTGCAGATGACTGAGTGCGTTAATGCCCAACCCTACGTTCCAACTGAAATTCGATTCTTTCAACGTTCCGAAATTATTCGGGTTAAGGAAAATTTTCTTGCTTCCCATGTACCAACTCCATTGCGGTCCCGTTGCCAGATATACGCCAATCAGGCTGCTCAATCCGATATTGTACTTCACATTTACGGGAATCTCGAAATAGGGCATCGTCTTATCCTTGGTCGTCTCAATCCATACAGGTTGGCCCTCCGCACCGGTCACTTCATATCCGTCGGAGATAGACATGTATTTCTGTGAATAAAGAACGGCACCATCTACCGCCAGACCGATGATAGGAAGGGTCACTTGCCCTTTTACACCGGCAAACCAACCGGCCCGGTTACTCGATTCAATGAGATCTTTCGATAATTTCATCTTACTGAAATTAGCACCGGCTTCCACACCCCATTTAAATATTCCGGCATACGCCGAAATGTTTGCTGTAAACACTGACAGCAGCGCTACCAGTCCAACGGTAAAAAACTTCTTCATCTTTGTTTCTCCTTATTTAATCGTTTGTATCACAAAAATACGGCATTTTTATCAAATCACCATCATTTCCCTGCGATATTATTTCGATCAACGACGCTGACGACGTACGGAAACCCGAGGAGCCGATGCGCCACCGCCTTTTGTCTTTTGCTTCTTACCGCTATCGGCACGCGAAGCAGTAGCGGAACGGCGCGAACGGGCCGACGTCTCCGTCTGTTCACGACGCTTGCTGCGGCGAGCCACTTTATCGTCTTTCTTCACCGACACACTATCCAGCGAATCCTTTGCCACCTCAGGACCGGCAGCCCAAATATTCTTTTCGAAATCGGTAATCTGCTTCTCTATCCGACGCTGCTCTTTGGCCAAAGCACTATCCGTTTTGCAATAGTTGGCCAAGACTTTGCCTTGCAGATTATTCGTCTTGTAAATCTTTCCTTCGTAACGGTTCAAAGTAAAATAGTCATCGGCCGTCAGATTTGTCACATTATTCAGATTGCTCCCCATCATCGGCAACTTGGATAAATAAGAAGCCACGTCCTCGTATTTAAGCCAGAACAAAGGGTATGGGGTACTTTCACCACCGAAGTCATCGGCACCACGCATCAACACGGGGCACAGAGCCGTCACCCGGGTATGGAAAGTGGAAGTACGCTGATCGAAGAAAATACTTTCTTTCAAATAATAGCGCGTCACCTCCGCCGAAGGAATATCGTTGTTGGTCACAGCATAACCTCCGTCTTTTTCCTCGTAATAAATATGGTAGCGATCCATAATATCCTTTATGTCCACCTTGTCTTTCGCCGCAAAGGATTCGTTCCCGTCCAGTTGATAGGCATAAGCATCGATACGGCCCGTCAGCAGCAACCGGAACACATACGTAAACAGGTTCACCTGCCGGCCTACCGGTTCCACCGGATAGTACAGCGGCGCGTTCTTGTCGAGCGTCAGATCCAACTGACGATATATATCACGGCGCCACACGACATCCTCCGGCATCGCGGCCGTCGTAGGAAACTGCAGATCGGCACGTTCGGCAGACGTTTTTGCCTGCACGCCGGCCCCGTTGTTTCGGGGTTGCACCCTGCGTTTGGCAGGTTGTGCTTCCGCTTCGGCCATCCACAGGCATGTACCTAATAAAAATAGGAATAGACGCTTCATCTTATCGAATATTTAATTTTGTTCTGATTTACTCTATGGTCACGTTAATTGATGATCACTTCCATCGCTCCCGACAACTTACGTTCGATGCCATCCGGACCGATCGCCCTGACATTCGTCACATAGAAACGCTTGCCACGGCTCAAGGAACGGATCAGGTTCTTCTGCCGGTCGGTAAAGGAGGCACTGTTCGACACCTCGGGAACAGCATTCCCCATATTGTCATAGAAAGTCGTTTCAAAACCTTGTACCCGGAAAGCAATGTTCAGCAGACCGTCGTCGATAGACGCTCCGATGCCGCCGGCGTTCATCAATACCTGTTTCGCCAGTTTGCCGCCTCGGAAATGATTTTCTCCGCTGCCGTCACTATATGCAATAAAAGCCGTAGGATCCGGTAACTTGCGCACACGGAAGGCAAACTGCCCCATCTGCTGCATGCGGCCCTCCGTACGGGCGCTAACGGTGATCACGGCATCCTTCCCTACATTGGCGGGCCGTGCGATATATTTTCCTCCGCCCACAGGCTGTAAAGTTCCCCCGGTCATCGACACCGCAATATCGTTCACGGAAACACCCGGTACCGATACACTCAAAGGATTATTGTAGCCGGCATAAAGCACATTCATCATATCCGCCGAAACCGTTGCCGAAGGCGCCACAACCGTATACTTCTGCGAGAAATCACGGCGCACTTTCTCACCGCGTCCGTCGAACGTCTCTATATAACCGGCCAGTGTAAAATCGCCCGTACGGCTGCACACCGTTTCATATAAACCGTGCTCCGAACGGATCTCTTTTCCTCCCACATAGATCACGGGGCGGTTGGTCGTATCTATCGCCGCCATGATGATCTGTGCACTGAATTTACCTCCCTGCACCACCGTCCGCGCATTGGGAATGACGTAAGCGTTCACCCGGTTCACACGAATGTCCTTTACGTCGATATTTGCCACCAACGAATGCAGCACCTCTCCCTCCGCATAGCGAATATCGCTCTGCAACTTGGTAAGCAGGGTAACGGCAGCCGCCACCGGCATATTCTCGAACATGTATTCCTGCCAGTTCTTTCCCAATACCTTTCCCTTGGCCGGGACTTCGGTACTAAGATTACCGGATATGATCTTGCGTTGCTCTTCGCTCACCACCATGTCCACGATACGCTCCCGATAGCTGTTGATAGCCTGATAAAGCCGTTCGCCCTTACCTGCACGCGGAGCCAGCATCACCACCGAAGCCGCTTCCAGGTCTTCTTTGTTCCGTATGTTCTCCACATCGCCGTCTTTTCCGTCGGCTTTCTTCACGATACTCACTTTGAGTTCTTCAGCCAGCGCATATAGCGAATCTGACATTTGCTTGACATATCTGGCTTTCTCGAACCAATCTTTCACTTTGGCCGGATTGGTTTTCATCTGCGCCTCGAACTGGCTGTAAATCGCGTCGTTCACCTGCGAAGCGCTTTCCGTCGTACGGTTCAGACTTTCGTCCACCAACGAGAAACCGTTCAGTACATCAGAGGACACGTTGAGAGCCAACATGGCCATCAACACCACATACATCAGATTGATCATTTTCTGACGTGGCGACACGGTTCTTTTCTTCACTCCCATCGATTTCTTCCTTATCTGTTCTTATTTCGCACCGTATCCGTTATTCTCCGATACCGGCCGAAGCATTCTTCATATTCACCGTCAACGCTTTTATCATACGCCCGTATACACCGTTCAATTCTTCGATCTGTTCGGCCAGCTTCTTCGTCTGATCGTTGATACGGTCGATAGTACCGATCTGCATGCTGACACTCTTAAGCTGCATCTCGTAAATGGTGTTGATACCGGTAAGCGTACGGTTCAGATTTTCCATCTCCACGGAATCCTGCGTCATGCGGGCAGCCTTGTCCGCCACTTGCCCAAGCACCCGGGTCAGTTCTTTCAACTGATCCACATAAGCCGTCAGCGCTTCTTCCACTTCGGGAGCATACGTAGCCTGTGCGGCATTGAGCATTTCCTGATTGGCAGCCGTCACGGTTTGCAGCATCTGCTGTGCGCCAGCGGCCTGTGCGGCCAGTTCCTGTGCCGAAATACCTCCCGGTACGGCAGCCGTCACCGGTTGTCCGACAAACATTGCGCCCGTCGCTCCTTCGCCGGCAGTCCCCCCGACAACGACAGATTGCGGCATCTGCACCGCACCCGGCTGTACGACCCTATCTTCCTCGGTCGGATCTTCGTCTTCATCCTTTTCGAAAGGACGGTCGAAACCCGAGATAAAGAACACAAATACCTCCGTACCCATACCGATGAACAGCATGATATTGGCTCCTTCGATGTGCGTCAACTTAAACAACGTACCCAAAATAACAATAGCGGCACCCCAGCTATACGCGTAATTCAAGAATGTTTGCCCCGGCACGGAATCCATCCATTGCTGCAAGCGGGCTATCAGATTTGTTTTATTACTTGCCATAATCGTAAATCCTATTTTCGTTTGTTTTTGCTTGTGTCGCCTATCATCGAACGCACACAACGGAATCCCACGTAGCAACGGGGTTGGTTCTGATATTCGTACGACCGCCATGCGGAACGTATCATGCTTTCGGGATCTTTCCAGGAACCGCCTCTCACCGATTTCTTCTTCAGACGGTAAGGATCCTCCTTAGCGGCATTGTATTTCAACTCCGGGTTCATGTCACTCATACTGAGCACCCCGGCTTCCGTATACACCGTACTGGTCCATTCGGCCACATTACCCGCCATGTCGTACAATCCGTTCGAATTGGCCGAATAGGCTCCCGCCTTGGAAGTAATCAGACTACCGTCTTCCGTGTAATTTCCCCGGTCGGGTTTAAAATTGGCATAATAGCACCCCTTGTCGCTCTTCACTTCCTTGGCTTCCCACGGGAACGGGTTACCTTCTTTTCCCCGGGCCGCATATTCCCACTCTATTTCCGTAGGCAACCGGTAACGCTGTATTTGTCGCGCCGCACCGCCCAATCCGCGAAGCAGGTAATCCGTACGCCAGTTGCAAAAGGCGTTGGCCTGTTCCCAAGTCACTCCCACCACGGGATAGTCATCGTAGATCGGATTGGAGAAATACAGCTTCATATAACGCTCGTTGTCCGCATTGGGAAAATCATTCACCCAGCAAGTCGTATCGGGATACACATTGACAATATACGTATTCAGGAAATCGTAAGGCCCGGACAACGGACGCGTAATCGTCTGACGGACAATCCGACCTTCATCGTCCACATACGCCGTATCCTTTGAAATCATGATCTGGCGCTCCGTATCCACGGCATGATCCGTATTCAGATCCCTTTCCTCGGGATTCAGCCTGTATTTCCGTTGAGCCGCCGCCGCATAATCATAAATCTCATATCGGTAGTTCATCTGAGCGGCGTCCAGCATCCGGGTCCCGTCGATGGGATGGGTCACATACACGCTCTCTATAGCACGCGCCTCGTCTTCATTGGGTTTACGCCAGGGAATGGGTTTGTTCCAATTCAGATGAGGCGTTACGGGATTACCGTACTTATCCTCTTCTATCTTGTACGTCTCGTCTCCCCCGTATGCCGGATCCGCCAGGCGCTCGCGGATAATGGAATCCCGCACCCAGCACACAAACTGACGGTATTTGGCGTTGGTCACTTCCGTCTCGTCCATCCAGAATCCGTCCACCGAGATTTCTCTGGCCGGGAATTCAGTGCCCCACAAGGTGTCGTTCTCCTGCAAGCCTACCCGAAGCGAACCTTTGCGAACAGCCACCATGCCGTAAGGCGTAGGCTCGCTGTAAGCCGTCCCGCGCACTCCGGTCAATTCGCCTCCTGCAGCCGTCGATGCGGTCTTCGGCCCCATACAGGCCATAAATGCCGCGCAGGCCGCCACACAGGCTATTGTCCATATACACTTCATTCTCATTATAATATTCTTACGCTTTTATGTTTGTTCTTTCCTTTTTTAAACAGGTTCAGATCCACTTGGTATCCGATGGTCAGTTCATGGGTGCCGCTGAGCGCTCCGATAGCCGATGTGTACATCTCATAAGAGTACCCCAGACTGACACCGTGAAAATCACCGCCAACGAGCAAGCTCACCGAATTAGTCGGACTATATCCCACACCGCCATACAACTGGTGTTTGCTGCCGTGATAGGCCACCCGCGCCGTCATATCCCCCCGCCATGCCTGCATGTCGCTCCGCAGCATAGCCGACGTATATATAATGTATAACGGATTTTTCAACTTGATATTGTACCCGCCGGTCAAATAAAATACGGGAGAGATACTCAGTTCATTGGCTTTGGCTTCGCCCAGCATCACCGTAGGCGCCGTACAGTGCATAGCGGAAAAGCCCGCATACCAGCGTTTATGCGTATAACGGATACCCGCATCCAGATCGAAAGCCGACCCGGACGCCTCGGAAGTTGGAAACGCAGGGTCGCCACTGGTTTCCACATCCAGTTTCGAACCGTCGAAAGATTCGCTCAGGAACCCCACCCGCAGTCCTCCGCTGAGCCGGCCGCCCCACAGTTTCTGGTGGAAAGCGTATTGCAGATAGAACTTCTGATGCGTGAAAAGACCGATGTTGTCGTTTAAAAAGCCCACCCCGGCTCCATGTTTGGGGCTCAGGAAAAACAACGGCAGGTCTACCCCGGCATACATCGTGGCCGGAGCGTTCTCAAAACCGGTCAGCTGCATACTGTAAGCTCCCTGCACATCAAGCATTCCGTCAATACCGGAGGACGCAGGATTATAGAACGACTGCAAGGCCCAGTAATTGCCGAAAGCGGCATCGTACTGAGCACGAACATGCGCGGCAGCCATTCCGGCCAGGCCTACTAGCAATATCAGTCTTTTCATCTTCTCCTTTCAGACCGCGTATGCCCGGAGCACCGTTCGGTCGTCTATATAACTTTCTCTTCCGTCTTTTATTGTATGCCCGCAGCAGATTTCGCCCGACAGCTTCCTGCAAAGCGCCGACGGCCCCCGCAAAGAATCGGCATCTTTGCGGGGGCCGGCGGGTTTTATCGTATTAAAAGCCGGTGCAAGCGTCAATATTCATCCTCGTTGAAAAGAAAATCCTCTTTGGTCGGATAATCGGGCCATACGTCTTCTATCGTTTCGTATATTTCTCCTTCATCCTCTATTTCTTGCAGGTTTTCAATTACTTCAAGCGGAGCGCCGGAACGCATCGCATAATCAATCAATTCGTCTTTCGTAGCAGGCCAGGGAGCGTCCTCCAACTTAGAAGCCAATTCCAATGTCCAATACATAGCTTTGCTTATTTATTAAATCCTTTTTCGATACCGGAAAACCGGTTTTTCTTTTACGCGTGCAAAAATAGTAGTATTTTCAATAAAATCAAGGTTTACGCCATATTTTTTCTTCCATACCGGCCATAAAATTGATTTTACCCGCCAATACGTACAGATAATCGGACAAGCGGTTGATATAAACCGTCAGAGCCGGATCCACCGGAGCCTCCCCGGCCAACGCCCAGATACGGCGCTCCGCACGCCGGCACACCGTGCGGCACACATGACACTGCGCAGCAGCCTGCGTTCCGCCGGGAAGCGTAAATCCGCGCCACGGAGGCAACAACCCGGCCATCTCGTCCATACGGCGTTCCAGACTTTCCGCCGCCGCTTCGTCGAGCACAGCCGAGGGGCGCGGTTCTTTCATCGCAGAATCGGTGGCCAGCGAAGCCCCCACCACAAACAGCCGGTTCTGTATCTCCGTCAGATCGGCACGATCGGCCTCATCGGTTACCAGCGCCGCCAGCAATCCTATCTGTGCATTCAGTTCGTCCACCGTTCCGTAGGCCTCCAGGCGCACATGCGTCTTGGCCACCCGTGTCCCTCCCGCCAGAGCGGTGGTACCGTCATCGCCGGTTCGGGTATAGATATTACTTTTTTTCATCTTCTTCCAGAATATTAAAAGTTAATGATATAATGCTGATTGTTTCGTAAGGGCTCAAAGAAGACGATACCGTAATCATACAAATCGAACATGGCCCCCACGTTCGTATCCTTCTGTAACCGGCACCACAAACGGCGGGCGGAAGCGCTGCGACGGATACCGGAAAGAACCAGCACCGACCCCGCCGAAAGCCGGCAGCGCAGGCTGTCGTACACCGCACCGGCACCGGAATAGCCCTCCAGATAAAGCAGCAACGGAGCCGTTTCCCCTCCCTGCCGATCCGCACTTCCCGCACCCTCGGCCGGCCATTCCACAAGACGGGCTCCGGCACAACCGCCGGCCAGCCAAGCCCGCACCGTATCCGAAGCTCTCCAGGTTACAATCGCAGCCGGATGTACATAATTGGCCAGGCGAAACAGCAACCGACCGCATTTGCGGGGACGCAGATGCAACCAACGCACCATCGGCCCGTACAGCCGGTCGAGCTGCCGGTAGGCATAATATGTGCCCCGCTCATACACCACCCCTGTAATGAAATTGAAAGCAAAAGGGGAATGCACGCCGTAACCGCAACGGTGACGGACGCGGGCCATCCATACCCAGGGGGTTCCCACCCATCGTACCATACTCCGATTCATACACACAAAGATACGAAAAAGCGGGGTGAATCCTGTATACGAAAAAGATAATGTCTCTTAAAACAGTTTTTTTCCGTCCTTCCTCCGCCCTTCCGACCGACCGCTCCGGCTATCCGAAGTCCCTTTGGGGCGGGTGTGCTCCTCTTTTTCGAAACGCGGCGGCCGAAGGCGGGAATAGGGCCGGCACTTGTCGTCCGTCCGGTGACGGCAAGCATTTTCCGCCGTTTTCCCCGGTATGCCGGCCCCTGCATACAAAAAAAGAGCCTGCGGCCTTTCTTTTTAGGCTGTCCGCCCCATTAAATCTATTCTTTTCCGTATTTTTGCGTCATGTTTTTAGTCTGTTTAACACCATGAAACCAACCCGACCGCTGTATCTCTGCCTCCTGGGCGGAATGGTTGCCTGGCTATTTGCCTGCACACCGCGCGAAGCCCGGCAGACATCAGAGCAGGAACCCGACATCTTCCCGGATTACAAAAGTGCCACGCTGCCTTGTAACATCGCTCCGCCGAACTTCGGCATAGCAGGAGCCGAGCACCTCCGGGCCGACTTTTCTCTCAACGGGAAACAGTTGTTCGCTGCGGAAGGCAACGACGAGATACGCATCCCTCACGACCGCTGGCGGGAAGCCCTGCGACAAAGCCGGGGGCACCGGATGGAAGTCACCGTGTCGGTATGGGACCGCCTTCACCCCGACGGAGTGCGTTACGCGGCTTTCCCGCTGTATGTAGCGACCGACAGCATTGACCCGTGGATTGCCTATCGCCTGATTCCGCCGGGATACCGCCAATGGAAACACATGGGCATCTATCAGCGGAACCTGGAAACGTTCGAGGAAAAGGCGATCGTCACCAACCGTCACAACGAACAACGATGCCTGAACTGCCACTCGTTCCACAACTATTCACCCCGGGAATTTCTGTTCCATCAGCGCGGACCGAACGGAACCACCGTCTGGGTGCATGAAGGAAAGCCCCGCCGGCTGGATCTGGAACAACTGCCGCCCGGCATGAAAGGCACTTACCCGCACTGGCATCCCGGCGGGCGTTTCATCGCCTTTTCGAACAACAACACCGTGCAGGCATTCTATGCCCGCAGCCGGGACAAGGTGGAGGTGTACGACATTGAATCGGACCTGATGATATACGACACGCAGGAGAACCGGGTACTGACCGACCGGCGGTTTACGGACTCCCTGCACTGGGAGACTTTTCCGGCTTTCTCGCCGGAAGGCGACCAGCTGTATTTCTGCCAGGCCCGTCCGGTGCTGATGCCTGTAGCCTACGACAGCCTTAAATATGCGCTGCTCCGGGTTCCGTTCGATCCGTCGACAGGACTGTTGGGTGCTCGTATCGACACCTTGTATAGTCCTGACATACAAGGAGGAAGCGCCTCATTTCCGCGTCTTTCGCCCGACGGCAGCCGGTTGTTGTTTACCGAAGCGGCCTGCGGCACATTTCCCATCTGGCACAAAGAGGCGGACCTGCGCATGATCAACTTGCGGACCGGTCGGTTCGAAGACACATCCGCACTGAACAGCGCGGATGTGGAAAGCTACCACGTCTGGTCGTCGAACGGACGGTGGGTGTTGTTCAGCAGCCGGCGGATCGACGGACGCCACACACGGCTTTTCCTGGCCCACATGGACACAAACGGCAACTTCGGGAAACCGTTCCTGCTGCCGCAGGAAAGCCCGACACACAACACGTTGCGCACGGATTCGTACAACATCCCCGAATTTATCGGCGGAGAGGTGGAACTGACGCAGGCGCAGACGGAATCGTTATTCACTCCTTGAAAACCCAATGCTCACTATGAAAAAGATACAAATACCGGCAAGCGAAGGAAGCTTTCTGATGGTCACCGCCTTACTGACCTACGTCCTTTCCGTCTGGCTGTTTCCGGCCACCCTGCACAACACGGAAGCCGAAGGGTTCTTTGCCTGCGTACCCGACTTTATCGGTTCTTCACTGCATCAACCGGCGGGAGCCGGCCATGTGGCAACGGCTTTCCTCATCCAGTTTTTCCGTTGGCCTTGGGCGGGAGCCGCTCTTCTCACGGGGCTTCACCTGCTTTGTGCCGGGGCTTCGCTCTCGCTGCTGCGTCGCAACCGCTCCTTTCCCCTAGGGGCGATTTACACCTTATTTATATATATAGCGTTGGCCGTATTCCAGTTTGCCGTCCTCTGGGCGGCATGGACGGCTGCTGTCGTGCAGACCTTTGCCGCCCTCTACGCCGCCACATCGCGCCGATGGATGCGGCAAGCGCTGCTGTTGCTGGTGCCCGCCGGCTACCTGTTGGTGGCCGAACCGGCTTTGCTGTTGCTCGGTGCCGAACTGCTGTTTATGGAAGTGTTTCTGTTCCGCTGCCGTACAAACGGCATACTGGCCGCCGTCGTATGGCTCCTGTCGGCAGCATTGCCGGCGTTATGGAGCACACAGGTGGCATTCGTTCCTCCGGCTGTCCGCTACACGGGCGGAGCAACCGACACCCTACCGGCATGGCTTTACATCGCACTGGCGATACCTGTTGCCGGTCTGGCGCTACATCGCCGGAAACCGTATCATCGGCCGACACGCATGCTGCAATGGCTCGGCCTGGCCATCGCGGTTGCCGCTCCGCTCCTGTTGCTCACAAACGAGGAACAGCGAAAGCAGGAACAGTTCTTTGCCTTGGAACAGGCAGCCGAGGCAGCCGACTGGGAGCAGGTGCTCCGGCTGACCGAGGGAAGCGATTTCAACGCCGATCCGATGAGCCTGCGCTATGCCTTGCTGGCCGAATCGGGCCGGGGAACATTGCCCGAACGATGGCTGTCGTATCCGATCACCCAGCCCGAACAGTTTTTGTTCCGCCACATTTTCACCCCAAAGACCTGCCTTTTCAACGCACTGTTTTATAAAAACCTGCAACAGCCCGACGAAGCTTTTCACCAGGCATTCGAAGGCGGCGTACTATCACCCCAAGGCCGCTCCATGCGTTCGATCCGGCAACAGACCGACGCCGCCCTGGAGGCGGGCGAACGGCAATTGGCCCGCCAGTATATGGCGTTGCTGGAGCGTACGGCCACACACAGCCGTTGGCTTTCCGAAAGGTACGATCGCCTGCAAAGGTTACCGGTACAACCGCAACAAACGGACAGCATCCCCGCGCGCAGCCGTAATTTCGCAGGCGCGCTGCCACTCGATGCGGAATGGGTGAACGCACTGGAACACGATCCGTCCAACCGGAAGCTACTGGATTATCTGCTCTGCACGTTCCTGTTGCAAAAGCGCCCGGAGAAATTCGCCCGCCTCATGGAGCTGAATCCGCAATATGCCGGACAGCCGCTTCCGGCCCCATACGCACAGGCATTGGCGCTCTTTGCCGACAGCCGCCCGCAATGGAAAGAAAAATTTCTTATTCCGATGGAGACCGTACAGGAATGGCGTCGCTGCCTGCACCTGCAACAAGAAGGACGCATGGACGAGCTGGCCCGACAATGTGCCGGCACCTACTGGTATTATCTGTTCTTCCGGTAACGGAAGTCGTCCGGGGGTGCCCTAAAACTGAAAAACACGTCATCGTCCGTACGGTTCACGTCACCGTTTGTTCCCAACACACTTTGTTTTGCACACTTCACAGTTTGATGTTAACACACCGGGCGCCGGAAGACCTTTTTCTTCCGGCGCCCGGTGAAATTTCCGCCTGCAACCCGTAACCCCCCCTCCGTCTGCACGATACCAGACGAAGGGAGACCTTAGCCCCGTGAGGGAACATCCCGCAGGGGGATTACTTGCGAATCTTATAACCGGCTACACCGTAATACAAAATAAACAGGAAGCAAGGCAGACAGATCCAGTAACTGGTCTGGAAATCGGTCATATCCTGCACGTAACCGCGCACCAAAGGCATCACGGCACCACCGGCGATAGCCATCGTGAGCAACGACGAACCGGCCTTGGTGAACTTACCCAAATCGGCCATAGCCAACGGCCACAGGGCCGGCCACATCAGCGAGCAACCCAGCGCCATCAGGAAGATATAGTAAATGGAGGTCTCGGCAGGCGCCACAGCCACCATCACCGAACCGACGATGGCGATAAGGGCACAGAATTTCATGGCCGTGGCCTGACTCAGCACGCGGGGAATGCAAGTGGCTCCCACGATGTAACCCGCAATCATACCGAACGAAGGAATGTAGCCGTACTGGATGCTCATGCCCAGGAACGTGAAAGAATCCCCCAGCCCCAGCGCAGCGGCATACCCCTGAGCCGTGGCCAGCGAAATCGTCTCCACACCCACATACAGGAACAGCGCCAGCGTGCCGAGCAGCAAGTGGGGGAACTGCATGATGGACGTCTTGCCTTCGGCATACGCACATGCCGTAGCGTTCTCCGTATCATCCGAAGCATCCTCACCGGCGGCTTTCACCTCGGGCAGCGGGGCCATAAGGGCAACCAGACCCAATACGACGAAGATCACCACAATCATCGTAAACGGCGTATACAGATCGGCCATAGCGATCTGGTCCACACTCTTGCCGATCACCAGCGTGATAAACACCGTAGTGGTGGGCCAGGCGAACTTGTTGCAGATACCCATGATGGAAATGCGCTGAGCGGCGCTCTCCAGCGGACCGAGGATCGTCACATAGGGATTGACCGAAGCCTGCAGCACCGCATTGGCCGCACCGGCCACAAAGGAAGCCACCAGGAACCAGATGATGGACAAAGTATCCACAGCCAGAATGAACAGACCGAAAGCCGCCGCAAAAAGTACGAAAGAGAGAGCCATGGTCTTTTTGTAGCCGATGGCCTCGATACACTTGGTGGCCGGAATACCGAACAGCAGGAACGGCACGAAAGTGGCCGCCAGAAGCAGATTGGACTCCACAGCCGACAGCTTCATGGCGTTTTCCAGCACCGGCATCAGGAAGGAATTGATGCCCAGCGCAAAGCCGATGGCGAAGAAGAACAGGCCCACAAATGCCAGGGCCGTGGCAAAGTTTTTTTGAGTTTTTCCCATAATACTGACTATTAGGTTAATGATTAATGATAAGTTAAAAAAATTAAGTTCTGCATAACAACGGGCTTTATTCTCCGTTTAATGAGCAAAGATAGTAAATAAAAAAGTTTTCCTGTCAAAAAAACAACCTAATATTTCACAGAGAGTAAAAAGATGGATTATCGACAACTGAACACGGAAGAAATCGCACAACTGGAACGTCAGTCGTGCTCGGCCACAGACTGGGGCCTCGTACAGGTGCATCCCGCTATCGACTTGAAATACGTGCGGCACACGCGTTTCTCGGGCGAGATACGACTGGGGAAATTTAAAAAGAGCTTCAACATGCCGGGCGGCATCGCCAAACACGCGGGCCTGTTCCACGCCACCCTGCACAACGTGAGCGTCGGCGACGACTGCTGCATCGAGAACATCAAGAACTATATTGCCAACTACGACATCAGCGCCGGCTGTTTCATCGAAAACGTAGACATCATCCTGACCGACGGAGAAAGCACGTTCGGCAACGGCGTGGAAGTGGCGGTACTCAACGAGACGGGAGGCCGCGAAGTGACGATACACGACCGCCTGTCGGCCCACGAGGCGTACATCGAAGCCATGTACCGGCATCGGCCTCACGTGGTGGACCGCCTGAAAAAGATGGCGGGCGCCTATGCCGAATCCCGACGCTCCGCACGCGGCTTCATCGGCCCGGACTGCACCATCGTGGATGCCGGCTATATTAAAAATGTATATATAGGCCCTTGCTGCCAGATAGAAGGGGCGGGCCGTCTGAAAAACGGGACGCTGAACAGCCGGCCGGAAGCCCCCGTGCACATCGGCTACGGAGTGATCTGCGACGACTTCATCGTGCAGGACGGCAGCCGGGTGGAAGACTGCACCACCCTTTCGCGGTGCTACGTAGGCCAGGCGTGCACGCTGGGGCACGGCTATTCGGCCTCCGACTCGCTGTTTTTCTGTAACTGCCAGGAAGAAAACGGCGAGGCCTGTGCCATCTTTGCCGGTCCTTTCACCGTGACACACCACAAATCCACCCTGCTGATCGCAGGCATGTTCTCGTTTATGAACGCCGGATCTGGCTCCAACCAAAGCAACCATATGTACAAACTGGGCCCCATCCACCAGGGAGCGCTGGAACGGGGGGCCAAGACCTCCTCGGATTCCTATATCCTGTGGCCGGCGCGTATCGGCGCCTTCTCGCTCGTCATGGGCCGTCATACAAGCAACCCCGACACATCGGACCTGCCTTTCTCCTATCTGATCGAGAAAAAAGGCGTCACCCATCTGGTGCCGGCCGTAAACCTGCGCAGCGTAGGTACGATACGCGACGCACGGAAATGGCCCAGACGCGACGGAAGAAAACCGGACAAGCAACTGGATTACGTGAATTTCAATCTGCTGAGCCCGTACACGCTGGCCAAGATGTTCCGGGGCATCCGCATCCTGAAAGACCTGAAAGCGCTGGCCGGCGAAACCTCCGACACCTACGCTTACCAGAGCGCACAGATAAGCCATCATGCCTTGAACCGGGGGATACGGCTGTATGAGCTGGCGGCAAATAAGTTTTTGGGCAACTCGCTTATCAGCCGGTTGGAACAGGCCGACTGTACCGATGCCGAAACGCTGCTGGCCTCCCTGCCGCCAACCGAACCGCATGGCAAAGGGGAATGGATCGACCTGTCGGGGCTGATCGCCCCCAAGAGTTGCGTGACGGAACTGCTGAACCGGATTGAGAGCGGCGAGACGGCTTCGGTAGAGGAAGTCAACCGCCTGCTGGGCGAACTGCACCGCCGGTATTACGACTACGAATGGACATGGGCCTACGACCGGATGCTCTCGTTCTACGGTCTGGAACACGGGAAGATCACACTGGACCACCTGATGCAGATTATCGGGACATGGAAAACGTCGGTAACCGCCATCGACGAAATGCTATACGAAGACGCCCGGAAAGAGTTTTCCCTTTCGGCCAAAACGGGTTTCGGTTTCGACGGAAGCGCCCGCACGGCCGAAGCCGATTTCGAACAAGTAAGAGGAGATTTCGAAAACAATCCGTTCGTGACGGAAGTACGGGAACACATCCGGCGCAAAAACGAATTGGGCGATCGCTGGCTGGCGATTCTTCGCAAGCTTGCCCGCCCCTTGTAACCCAACCTTACGAAAAGGAACGTCTAACAGGCAGTTCCTTTTCGTTAATAAATGCAAAATTATAGGAAATATTCTTCCGTTTTGTATTCGAATGCGAATTTTAAACACTAAATTAGCCCCGTTTTTATAAGTCAACACATTTTTATAACCCTTTAAACAAAAACAGATGAAGAAAATTTACTTCTTTCTCACATTGGCGTTGCTATGCTGCGTCAATGCAGTGCACGCAGCTGTTACGTTAGGAGATCTGAAGACATCGGTTGCCGCAGGCGATCAGGTGTTCATCGGTTCGATCTTCAACCTTGAAGGTATACGTAACAACGGTTCCAAGTGGGTTTCCAGCCGCAAAGGCAGCCTCACTTACACCGAAAGCGAAACCCCGACTTCCAGCGACGTATTCGTTTTGGAAGCTTCGGAAGTAACCATCAGCGGTCAGCCGGCTTTCTATCTGAAGAACGTTCGCAACGGCGGCTACGTTAAAGCCGGTGAATTCGACGAAGACAATGATGACGGTTCTATCGTTACAGCGTTGGAGTTGACGGAGAACAAGGCCGAGGCTTATGCTATCGCATTTGTCAGCGCCCAAGAAGGAGCGGAAATCATGAAGTACAAGGGAGACCGCGAAGTCCCCACCGACTCATGGATGTTGCTCGGTCAGGCTCCCGATGAAAACATCATAGCTTTAAATCAGGCTTACAGCGCCCCCGATATGTGCAGTTACAACGACTGGGCTACATGGTGGCAGGTTTACAGCGTAACAAGCAGCGAGGATCCGTACAACGATTTGATCGAATTGTTGCTTGAAGTAGAAAAAGCCTCTTTCTATCCGTCTCCGACCAGTGCCGAGAACGTAACCGATATTCCTTCATTCATCGGAGGTACCAACCCGGGTAACCGTCCGGTCGAAGTGGTAGACAATCTCTACAGAATCTTCAGAGAGACTTATGACTTTGTAGAAGACGGTGACGCAGAAGGTGATCCGGCTGCCTGCACCGCCAAGTATGCCGAACTGGATGCTGCTTACCAGGCCGTATTGAAATCCGACGTGCAGCCCATGCGCGAAGGCTATTTCCGTCTGGTCAGCGCCAACACAGCCTTTACCGTTGTACAGGGTGTGAAGAAAGCTATGTATGCTACCGGCAACAACGCCATGTGGCAGACCATAGACTCTACAGCGCTCAACCAGGTATGGGAAATCAAGAAGCAGGGCGAAGACACTTGGACAGTGAAGAACATGGATACGCAGAAGTACTTCCTGACAGGTTCTACCAGCAGCCAGGTAACCATGGCTGAGGAATCCACCAACTACATCTCGTTCAAACCGTTGAGCGAAGACGCCCAGTATCACATCTGCATGCAGGATCCGGAAACTCCGCTGCACGCCAACGGTCATAGCGCAGGTTCTGGTCAAGCCAGCAACATCGTGCTGTGGAACGCCGGTGCAAATTCAGCTAGTGCATGGTTCGTAGAAGCATTGGACGCTGAAGAGTTGGACAAGATCACAGAAGCCAGCCAGCAGGCCAAGTTGAACAACACATTGGCAGAATTGCTGACAGAAGCCGTTCGCAAATATAATGTTGCAGCCGTATTCAAACCGCAGCTTACTTCGCCCGACCAGATATGGTCCAATGCCAGCCAGAACGCATGGGGTAACGCCGATGGTGGCGGCTATCCGGCTCTGCTTGACAACGATCCTCAAACATACTTCCACTCCTGCTGGGGCAGTGGTCCTGACGAACCGCACTTCCTGCAGTTAACGATGAACGAAGAAATTACCGAACCGATCAGTTTCACTTGGACTCGTCGTGTATCTCAGGCTATCAGCTCAAACAACAGCCCGAAAGACGTAACGATCGCTATTGCTCCTGCCGGTGCCGACACATTGCTGGCCGAAAGCTGGACAACTGTAGCCAATGTTACCGGTATGAGCGTAACGGCTGATAACCCGACCTATACTTCATTGGAATACGAATTGCCGTTCCCGGCTAAGTACGTACGTTGGACAGTAACTTTGACAGGTCCGAACAATGGACAATGTGATGGACAATACTTCTTTGCTATTGGTGAATTCCAACTCTTCTCCGGCTTGGAGCCCGACTGTCAATTGGCTCAAATGGGCGAAGTAGGTACAGCACTGAAAGCAGCCATCGACGAAGCCGCAGCGATTGAAACCGCTACACAGGCCGACATCGACAAATTGCAGGCAGCCATCGACGCATTCGTTGCCGAATTGGCAGACCCGACAGAGTTGAAAGCAGCCATCACCAAAGCCAGCACCATTGCCGGCGGTATCGTTTACGGTACTAACCCCGGACAGTATCCTGAAGGTACTACGGAAGAAGAAACGTTGTCAACCGTATTGGAACAGGCAGAAGGCTTGATCGAAAGCGGTGCTTACACGCAGACTTCTTTGGCTGAAACTACGGAAGCTTTGAACGCAGCTTACGACGCATTCATGGCTCAGGTTAACCCGATCTCTACTGAAAAGTGGTATACACTGACGTTCCCGTCCGACTACTATACGATGACCGGTGGCAACCTTAACGGTATGTCCGGCAAGTCCATCACATTGGACGGCGATCCTCAGGAGGCTAAACAAGGTAGTACACAAAGTTTCATGCGCGTTTTCGACGAGATTGACAACCAGGATATGGCATTGTGGCGCTTCATCGCATTAGGCGATACGGCTTATGCCATCCAGAACAAAGCTACCGGTCTGTACATGAACGCTGCAGGTTCAGGTGTTAAGGTTACTCAGACATTGACTCCGGCTCAGTTCAAGACCAGTGTCAAAGGCTACGGTTGCTTCTGCATCGACGGCTATCGTTTGGACAACACGCACATCAACCCGCTCCACGCTCAGGCCGCCGGTGAGGTACTTGTAGGCTGGCCGACAACAGAACTGGGTACGAACTCTATGTGGGAAATCCACGAAGTAGACGAAGTAGCAGAAGAAGTAGAAGGGTATGCTAGCTGGACGATGCGTCTCGGTTATCCTTACATGGTATGCTACCCGATCGCAATCTCTGAAGTTGACGGTGCTTCCATGTATCGTATCAGCGGTATCTCTGAAGATCACTTGAGCTTGTACGACATCGCAGAAGACGGCGACGGTGTTATGCCTGCCGGCGAACCGTTCATCCTGATGGCCGGTACAACCGAAGATTACAATACGGGCGACGCTACAGCCGCTGACACATTGAATGTAACTTTCCGTTTCGGTAACGAAATACAGGGCACTCCGTTGAAGAGCGACTATATGGTAGGCGGTTACTACGGTGTTACGGCAGAAAAGAACCACATGGTCATTGAGGTCGGTGAAAACGGTCCGTTCGTAAAAGCATTGACCGGTAAACGCAACTTCAGTGGAAACAGTGCATACATCAACCTGATCGACACGAAACTGGGCGAGGCTGAGAACGAAACAACCATCATCCCGACCGAAAAAGATTTCGCAGACATCGTTGACGCCATCCGCAATGCAGTTGCCAACGTAAACAAGGGCACGGTAGACGTATATACCACTACCGGTATCTTGGTTCGCAAGAACGTGAAGGCAGCAACGGCTACTAAGGGCTTGCCGAAGGGTATCTACCTCGTAGGCGGACAGAAGACAGCCGTAAAGTAAATCAGACGATTTTACGATAAAATCCGAATAGGTAAAGAAGGCCGCGCCTACAGGCGACGGCCTTCTTTTTTTCTATCTGCAACGAAAGTCTTGTTTCATCCCCAATGTTCTTCCGCATGTCCCTAAATAGAAACATTCCTCACCCTTACCTAAGGCGTACGCAAACCGCTAACGAAAAAAGCCGAAACCACAGCATCAGATTTTCGGCTGTTTCCATCCGTTTCTAGAAATTATCCTTTATATTTGCATATCCTTTATTAGACAAATTATGAGAAGACTAATTACCTTTTTTCTATTCCTTAACCTACTGACAACCGTACAGGCTGTACCCGCTTTCAAGAAAGGAACTCCGTATAAACTGACCTGCCGTCAATACGGTCTGAACGGTGGCATTGTAACCGGTGCTAACCACGATTCACAATGCCCGCTGATCTATTCTACGGACAACACGCTGACAGATGATGCGTATTGGATCATAGAAGCCACCACCAACGGCCACTATACCATCCAAAACGCCCATACCCTTCAATACATCACCTACAACGGTATATACGATGCAACACACCGATATGTCGGGTTGACCGATGAACCGGACGGCAGCAACTCCGAATGGGAATTCGATTCCTACAACAACTATTACATCATTCGTCGGGCCGATGCTCCCGGAGAGGTATTCAACGTACGTTCGGGCTCCTATATGGTAGGTACATACAGCTCCGGCGGGGGGTATAGCTATAACGAGATGTTCGTCATCTGCGACGCAGACGGTAACGTCGTCAAAGAAAAAGAAACAAAAACAGGGATCATCACGGATTTCATTACTTTGCGCCTGAACGACAAAGCGCCCGTTTACGACAAAAAGAACAAGCTATACATGCACACGATTCCCGAAGACTGCATGGGAGGTAATGACTACATCGCCACACTGACATATGCCCCCAAAGAAGACGGAGAGAGCTATACCTTATATATAGAAGACCAACTCATAGAAAACGGTACCGACCACACCTTTACGGAAGTGGAAGGAGGACGCACCTACACGCTGGTATTGAAAGAGGAAGAGGAAGAAATAAGCCGTTCGAAACTGACGTTTACAAGTCTGCCGATCGTGGAAATCAACGGTTATTTCAGTTCTACCTATTCGCAGGGAAGCATCCGCGTAAACCAGTGGTTCTCCACGCACGAAGACACACTGTATAACGCCAAGCTGAGATGGCGTGGTGCAACAGCCATGGGAAAACCGAAGAAATCCTATGCCGTAAAGATACAGGACGAAAATCTGGTTTCCAAAGATGTAAGCTTCCTGGGACTGCGCGAGGACAACAACTGGATTCTGGACGCCGCCGCCGTAGACATGAGCCGCATGCGCAACCGCGTCACCACCGATCTGTGGAACGACTTCGCAGCAGCTCCTTACTATAAACCGCTGGAACCGAAGATGGTCAACGGAACAAGAGGACAATTCGTAGAAGTATTGCTCAACGGAGAGTACAACGGCATCTACTGCATGACGGAGAAAATAGACCGCAAGCAGCTGAAACTAAAGAAATACAAGGCCACCGATACGGAAAATGGTCCGGTACGCGGATGTCTGTATAAAAGTACACAATGGAGCTATTCCGTATTGATGGGACATCACATGGGGAGCCGCTATTACCCGATGTCTCATCCCGACGCCTACAAGAACACGAGCATGACATGGGATTCATGGGAAGTGAAATACCCCGATTTGGAAGACGGCGAAGCCATCGACTGGGCCCCGCTGTATAATGCCGTCGATTTTGTAGCCTCTGCCACGAAAAACAGTTTCAAGACTAATGTAGATAAATTTTTCGATATGCCGTTGGTACGTGATTATTACCTGTTGATAGAACTTATTCTGGCAACGGACAACCACGGCAAGAATATGTACTGGCATTGTTACAACCGCAACAATAAGAATACGATTGGATTAGGCAAGGAAGCCGTACGCCTCTGCCTGACCCCTTGGGATCTGGACGGCACATGGGGCCGCCGTTGGGACGGTTCCGCCTATTATACGGGAGCACAGCAGAATTTCGTAGACTTCCTTTGGAATTATGAACACGGTGAATTGACACTATACAAACGACTGAAAGAGCTGGATTACCATAACTGGACGGATTCACTTGCTTTACGATATGCCCTGTTGCGCCAAGGCCCCTTCCATGAGGACAGCCTGGCAGCACGCTTTACTCGCTATAAAGACCTGTTTGCCATGAGCGGTGCCGCCCAACGTGAAATAAATACGTGGGTGAAATCAGACGCAGGTTATCTGGACTTCGAAGAAGAAGATCGTTTTATACGGAAGTGGATTCAGGAACGTCTGGCTTATCTGGATCAACAATATGACATAGAAAATGTACTGAACAGCGTAAAAGTAGAAAACGCCCGCAGTATCCTGTCTGTAATTGGCGGACAAGGACGTATTCTCATCGAAACATCGCAAGCGCTTCATACCACGCTGTACAACACGACCGGAATAGCCGTACGCCAACTGGACATACCAGCCGGCATAACGGAAGTTCGCGACCTGACACGAGGGATCTATCTGATCGAAGGTAAGAAAGTAATTGTAAAATAAAACCACGCAAAGCATGTCTGCTCCCAAACACACGAAAAAGGCTCCGGGCGTAGCACGAAGCCAATCTTCCGAACGGTCGAAGAGCGTTCGGAAGAGTTCAAGCGCCAAGCGGTTCCCGTTGCTACCTGTCCCGGTCGTCTTTTTTCTGTTTACGTGGTTCTTCACAGGCATATGGTACGGTGACGTTTTATATACCGCTCAGCAATACAGCTTTTTTGCCCCGGATGCCACCCTCATGCAATTTGTATGGGATCGTCCCTACGGCCCGCTTTGGATCATCGGAAGGGCATTATTATCCCTCTTTCATTACCCGATACTGGGCGGAGGAGTTTTAGCCCTCATGCTCAGCCTGATTTGCTGGCTTACCGGATATTCCTTGCGATTGTCTCCCCGCTGGCGCCCTTTGCAATATGTACCGGCCGGCATATATCTGGGATGTCTGGCCTACTACGGGTTCGATATTTATTATCAGCATGAAACCGGTATGATCATGGGAATACCGATTTGTGTATTGACGGTTTTAACCATACAAAGCCTTTTTATTCGTTCTTTTAGCAAAAAGACAATGCCGTCTCTCATTGCCCTTCCCACCGACGAAAGCCCCCGGCAAAATCGAATCGGACTTATTTCCTGCCTGCTTCCCGTGGTTTGTGCCATCATCCTTTCTACATCATGCCGTCCATACGTACGGCCAACGGCACACATGCAACGACAGATGGACGAACAAGATTGGGACGGAATCATCCGAACCGCACACAAACACGCCGAATTATCCTGTCGTCCCATGGCAGCGTTATACGCCATCGCCCTGACGCAAACCGGACAGGTCACAGAACATTTATTCGATATCCGATACGACTTTGAAGAATTGTTCCTCCACAACCGAACCGGCCAAAAGGATATAGGGACCGATTTGTATCTAACCGACGGCAATTACTACGCAGGACTGTTACAGGCTGCCAATCGTAATGCGATCGAACACCTTACCATGGAAGGTCCGACTTGCCACATGCTGAAAAGGCTGACGCAAATAGCTTTACTAAACGGTGAAGCAGAAGTAGCACGGAAATACCTACACATTTTAAGTCGGACACCATTCGAAACCTCTTTTGTCAAAGACTATAATGATCTGGCCGAACACCCCGAGCATATGGAGCAAGCCGACGAAACCAAACGGATCCGCAAGGTTGAACCGGTTAACGATGCTTTCCACACACAATTCCGCGAACCGCTATTTTTAGGATATAACGTAGCTTTGCTCGAAGGGCGGTCGCTGGAGGCTTTACAAAACAGCATCGCCGCCTGTCTCTATTCTAAAATGTTGCCTGAGGCATTGATGCGCTGCGCTCCCTTGGCTGGCACTGTTTTGCCACAAAACATAGCGGATGCCATAGCCATCCGGGCCCACAAAGAACCGACGTTGCTCCAAACATTTCCCGGTAATGAAATGACAGTAACACGCTATCGCGGGTTCTTACAAGACGTACGTCCATATGTTTCCGACCGTAAAGGTCACGCCAAAAAGCTGTTCCCCGCCTATCAGGGATATTATCCTTTCTACTATTATTTCGGGAATCTGAAAGAAGCAACCCGACAAACCGACCATTCGTCGATCGATCATAAAGGCGTAAACTAATGAAAAAGCTATCACTGCACTCCGTTCTACACCGGTCTTTTAAAGTCTTTACTACCGGAATGGCTATCCTGTGTTTATCCTGTGGATGTTCTTCCGAGGTACGCATTCCCGATACTTATACGCAAGTCAAAGAGAAGGCCTCTCTATATCCCGACTACACGGACATCACGATACCTGTCAATATAGCACCGCTTAATTTCCGTGTGCAGGACAAAACGGCAACGAACTTCATCCTGCGACTGCAAGGAGAACCGGGATTTTTGAAAGCATCGGCAGATGCAAACGGTACCATAGAGATCGACAGCATAGTCTGGCGACGCTTATTACAACAAAACGCAGGGAAAACATTACAAGCCAGCCTCTATGCCCTGCGCCCTAGCGGATGGATCAAATATCAGGATTACACATTAAAAGTAGCCGCCGAACCTATCGACGCATATTTATCCTATCGTCTCATTGAACCGGGATACGAACTGTACCGACAATTAGGTCTTTACCAACGTAACCTTACCAATTTCAATGTTACCACCCTATATGAGAACAATCGGGTATATGATTCGGATAACAATCATTGTGTGAACTGCCACAATTACCAGCATTATGATGCCAACCGCATGCTTTTCCATATCCGTGGCAATCATGGGGGCACCCTTATCGCACGTGACGGTAAAATAGAAAAAATCCAAATTAAGCACGATTCGATTTTGACAGCCGGCGTATATCCCAGTTGGCACCCTCATTTGCCTTTAGTGGCCTTTTCCACCAACAAAACCGGCCAGGCCTTCCACATGAAACACCCCGAAAAAATAGAAGTACTGGATGAAGCCAGCGACTTGCTGCTTTATGATACCGAACAACGGACGGTCCAGACAATTCTGCGCGGCAACGACGCTTTGGAAACCTTTCCCTGCTGGAGCCCGACAGGCGATATGTTGTATTATTGCAGTGCTTTCCCGCCTACTATGCATTCTATCCCGGATTCCATGCGTACCCGCTACCTATTAGAGAATTACACTCAGTTGAAATATAACATCATGCGGCTTTCCTTCGACACAAAAAGCCGAAGTTTCGGTAAACCGGAAACGGTCATAAACAGTGCTGCCGAAGGACAAAGCGCTTCGGTGCCCCGTATCAGTCCCGACGGACGATGGCTACTCTTCACCCAAGGGGATTACGGTCAGTTCCATATTTGGCACAAAAGCGCAGACCTGTGGGTAAAAGATCTTCAAACCGACCAGCCGCCCTATCCCCTTACTGCCGTCAACAGCGCGGATGCAGACAGCTATCACACCTGGAGCAGCAACGGGCGATGGATCGTATTTGCCAGCCGGCGCGACGACGGCAACTATACCCGCATCTATTTGGCTTATTTTGACACAAAAGGACAAGGCCATAAAGCCTTTTTGCTACCTCAAGCCGACCCCGAGCAGAATACCGTCTTGCTGAAAAGCTATAATGTACCGGAGCTCACCCGAAATGCCGTTCCTTGTTCCTACAGAACGATTCGGCAAACCGTTTACAACGACAAAGGTACGCCGATCCGCTTCCTAGACAGGAAATAATAAGCCCACGCACGCATATCCCATCCCGTTTTTGCTTTCCATACGCGAAAGGAGATACGGGATCGTTGTTTCTGTACGTTCCCTTCTTTTTGCCGGATCGTACCATAACGGTCCGAACAAACCGCTGAACAAACCGCTATACATCCGGCACCGTTCGTCTGTTGCTCCATGGCGTTACCCCTATAACTTTGCTTTCGAGACCAAGGAACCAAGAAGCAGAAAGCCTCCGTTTGACCTCGTGTTTCCTTGCATTTTCACCCTAAAACGAAAGGGTAAAAGGGGTATCCGGTGCGCAACTCCCCTTACGCGCACGCGTACGGACGCGCGCACGCCGGAGGTTGTTATAAGACAAAAGTCGTCCGTTCTTTTGAAACAGACGACTTTTGCAATTAGTATTCCCGAAATACGGAATAAATCGGTATGTCCTATCAGTTCGGAATATCCGGTGTTGGGAAAATTATATCATCCTGAAGGTTTATATCTCTTGTGTTAGAGATTTCCTCTACCATTCCATCCGGCATAACCTTCAATTCGCCACTCTCAACCAAAGCGTCCATATCCGCCTTAAATTCCTGATACATCTCAGGGGTAATCAAAATGGACTTTTCACCATAATCTCCCACGCGAAGTGCCACTTGACGCAAGAAGCCCCACCGGTCAAAATACGGGAAGAGGTTATAACCCGTCAGGCGAGACACCTTACGGACATAATTAAATATGTAAGGAGCGCTGTTGTCCCAACGATCGCAATACTGCTCCGTGATATAATTATCCGTCACCCAGCAGGATTCAGGATATTTCTCCCGCAACACGGCCAGTTTACCATTCTTATTATTATTCTGCGCGCTGGCAATCAACTCATACTTATCCACTTCGCCCTGCTTTTCTATCTGCGATCCATTCTCATTATCCGTCTGACGCAACGCCTCGAACATATCCGGTCCGAAATCTTTCATGCCTTTTGTCAACGTTGCCCAGTTATAGAGCATAATGAACGGACACAATACCTCACTGACACCGACCTCAGTGATACCCACAGCATGTGCAGGATTCTTTTCAGCCGAAGGAATACTGCTCGTGTACTGTGCCATCTCCTCGCTCAAGGCTTTCAACTTCGGACTGAAACTGTAGTGCGCCGCATTCTCTACCGCTTTTCTACGCTGGTTGTACGGATCATCGTCCCCATTCGTCGGTGTAAAGGCATACTGATATTTAATAAAATGATTGCGTGCCGGATTCCAATTATTAATCTTATCGGAGCGATAATACCCCATGTGCATGATATTATAATAGGAATTGAGGTTATTCGTCACCTCACTCATTCCGGCCCAGCAGAAGTAAGGATGCATCTGGTGCTGATGCCCCCATTCGTGGCTCAATCCCCAAATAGCATCATCATCCCTATACATCAACTGGCGGCAGTTCAGCACACGCGATTCCGTATTATACATGAAAGAGACTCCGTAACCTCCTTGGAACATGTAATACGTATAGTTCACATAGGCCATCGTATGGTTTTTGGGTACGCTCTTATACTTTTCAAATCCCAGTAGCTCGTGCTCCCATGCGATTAGCGAATCAAGCACATTCATGTACTGGCGATACCCCAAGGATGTGTTATCGGAAGCCTTGCAATAATCGCGCAATCCCTTGGATGTCCATACGGAATGCACCTTTGTTCCTACCACGTCCATACATGCATTCACAGCATTGGCACAGAGTTCGTACATCTCCTCGTTCGTCTTTTCCGGTGAAAGATACCCATTCACCTGTGCATTCACGAAATGAACCCGTATATCGGGGTAACTCTCGGGATTTTCCTGAACATAATAAGCGATATAAGCCAGACCGTCGAAGTCGGACGTATACTCAATAACATTCATACCGTTATGAAGGGCATACGTTGTCATGGCCGGTCCGCCACCTACACCTTCATTATTAAGTTCCTTAGCAAACCAAGCCATCACCTTGAGTTGTACATTTACCCCGTCCGGAATACCGGAAACCATGACAGCTGTTTTTCCTTTGGTGATGTTGATACCCGTCACTCCTTCCATCTGGTCATATAGTTTACCGGGTGCGTTCCAGCGGTCGGAAAGCACTGAAGGATGCAGATAACAAGCGTAATCAGCCACCCGATACTTGGTATCATAAGTACCATCCAACAAGCGTTGAGCCAATAATTTACAGAAAGGATTCGTCAAAGCGTCTACATCTGCCTGCGTTGTACCCGGTTGCAATTTCGTCCATACCTCATCGGCGAATATCGCATGATTCGGATCGGCATCCCGTTTACGGAAGAACTGCATCTCGGCACAGGAAGCAAAGTTATTCACACCGGAATGAATGACAAAACGAATCGAATCGGGATTCAATAAGCCGTCGGTAAACGTGATGGTAGACGGAGCGGAAGAGCCTTTCAGATCGTAGTCGCCGTATTTCGTAAAACCGTTTTGTTCTTTCAGGCTGTACCAGACTTCTATCTCCTGGAAATTTCCGTTCGTCTCATTCAGACGAGGATTATACACCAGGTAATCTATCTTCTCCACATCCCTGAAAGCATAAGTTACCGTAACGGGAAATTCCGTCGGACCACTGGCCCAGCGTGAATGCCAGATGGTATTCATATTATTGTCATACGTTTTCGCAATACTCTCCGATGCGCTGTTCGCAGACGAAGCCTCTGCCCCGGCCACTTTCATCAGATAGTCGCCCTCCAGTGTCTCGGCCGTGTTCTCCTTCTCCTGTACCACCGTAAATGTACGCACCAGGACGGAATCAGGATCATAAAACGCCAGCTCAGCCGTACGTTCTTGAGGCGCCGTATTCATCTGAACCTTTACATACGTTTTGTTTCCCTTGGCGGATTTCACTCCCGACAGCCATTCGGCAGACGAAACGATCCGATAGTCATTATTCGCCATAACGCCCACCGTCAACGTAGTATCGTTATAGGGAATAGAAGCTTGTTGCGTACTCAATAAGATCTTCGGGAAATTCTCGGATGCACCTTGCGCCGCAACCGTCTGAAAGCCGCCCAACAACGCAGCCATTCCCATCAGTATATTCTTTTTCATATCTTTCATCAGTTTATAGATTCAGGCTAAAGCGCCACTTTAATATTATTCACCATAAATACACCCCGTCCCAAATGAACCTGCGTTCCGCTACCGTTCACGGTTCCGTTCCATACCAACTTGCCGTTCAACGTATAGATCCGTACCAACAGAGGTTTCTCCGCTGACATGTTAATGCTTCCATTGGAAACATGGTAGGTAAAACCGCTCTGCCGGGTATGTTCCGTAATGGCATCCGCCAACGGATCTACCACACGCAACGTACTGCTCTGCAATGTGATACCCGGGAAATTTCTTGAAGAGATCAGACAATGAACCGCTTCAAAAGGTTTCTTGAACTTAAATGCCCAGCCTTTTGACGTTACGGCCACATAATCTTTCTGCGAACCTTTCGCCAACGTGGAATTATCCGTTTCGTTGATCCAGGTGTACGACGGTGCGACGGTAGCATTCTCAACATCTTTTCGCATATCCGGGCATTCCACCTCCTCATCTATATTGACCTGACTGGCCGACAAGGGGAAAATACCCTGCGGATCATAGAAATAATTCTGCACGTTCCGCCTGGTGTAAAACGACGTGAAATCCAACTGATTATTACCCAGGAAAACCGCCTTTGCCGGCTGAGACAATGCAGCCAGCGTAGCCTGTGTCAACTGGTTATTCTCGCAATTCAATGTTTGTATTTTCGAACTGGCATTCAGCGTCAGTGTAGTCAACCGATTATCGGCGCACCAGAAGTCCACCAACTCGGGATGCCCCGTAGCGGCTGTCTTTATACGGGTCAGCTGGTTTCCGTCGCATACCAACGATTTCAGTTTACGGTTCCCGTCGATAACCAAAGCTGCCAGTTCGTTGTCAGGGCACCATAGCGTTTCCAACTGCGGCAGCGAAGAAACCGTCAATGTCGTCAACTTATTATTACCGCACATCAGCTGTCGCAGTCCGGCACTGTTGCGCACACTGAGTGTGGCAATCTGATTATCCGAACAGTTCAGAATCTGCAATTCTTTCAAACGCGTAATAGACAATGTAGCCAGCCGGTTGGACGAACAATCCAGTTCCACCAAGGCCGTATTGTTTGTTAAAGAAAGTTCTGTCAGTTCGTTGTCCGAACATGACAATGTCCTCAACCCGGTAGCCCGGGCCACATTCAAGCCCGTCAATCCGGCTCCGTCACAATTCAACAAGGTCAGCCGGTCGCCGTCCACCTTGACCGTCGGTCCCTGTAGCACACCGCTTACAGGCTGCCCGTCCGTCTTGATGTTCACCGGATTTCCATCTCCCCAATCCACCGTGATAGACGCACCCCGGTTTACGGTAAAAGAAAACGTCTCACCGACAGCCGTCGAAGTCGTCATCTCAACCTGTGCCTGCGCAAAAGTCGTCAGCGTCCCCGACAACAACATAGCAGACATAGCACAAACAAATAGTGTAGTTTTTTTCATCTAAAAATAAAATTAAGTAGGGTTTTTACATCTTTATCTCTGTTTTCGATCTCATTCCTTCCCTATCGTCATGCCCACCAAAAGACATTAAATAATGAAGTTAACTTTGCAAAATAAAGAAAAAAAGGATAAATAATAAAACTTTTCCTGCAAAAGTTTATAAAAAAAGGAAAAGGACGTTCCTGCGTTTTCCCATCCCCTTTCTACCCGCACGAAACAAGCCCGAAACGGTGTGCGCAAACAGCCCGATATTTTAACAAAAAACAAACAAAAAACTTGGATTTCAAGCGAAAAGTCCTACCTTTGTGCTATCAACTGTTACAAACCACTTAAATTACTTCTTATGAGAGTTATCATCGAACCGAATTACGAACAACTGTCACAATGGGCAGCCGATTATGTCATTGAAAAGATCAATAAAGCCAATCCGACCCCGGAAAAACCTTTCGTACTGGGTTTGCCGACAGGATCTTCTCCCCAAGGCATGTACAAAGCCCTGGTAGAGGCCTACAAACAAGGCCGGGTAAGCTTTAAAAACGTTCTTACGTTCAATATGGACGAATATGTAGGCTTGCCCGAATCACATCCCGAAAGCTATCATTCGTTCATGGCAACGAACCTGTTCGATCACATCGACTGTCCGAAAGAGAACATTCATATCCTGAACGGGAACGCCGACGATCTGGAAGCCGAATGTGCCCATTACGAGCAAATGATTGCCGAAGCAGGAGGCATCGACCTCTTTATCGGAGGCATCGGTCCCGACGGTCACATCGCATTCAACGAACCGGGATCCTCGCTCACCTCGAAGACACGCGTAAAAACGCTTACTACAGACACCCGTATCGCCAATTCGCGCTTTTTCGGCGGTAACCCGGAGAACGTACCTTTGCATGCGCTTACTGTCGGAGTGGGTACGGTAATGGCTGCGAAGGAAGTGCTCATTCTCTGCAACGGTCACAACAAAGCCCAGGCGCTTTATCACGCCGTAGAAGGCAGCATCACCCAGATGTGGACCATCAGTGCCCTGCAACTGCATGCCCACGGCATTATCGTATGCGACGAGGCCGCTACCGCCGAACTAAAGGTCGGCACCTACAAGTATTTCAAGGATATTGAGAAAGATGCCCTTTAACAGACGGCTTTAACCGTTTTCGGTATATACATACGCCATAAGCCCGCCCGTTGCCGTGAAAAGGTGCGAGCGGGTTTTCTTTTTTGTCTTTACCGCACTATGGAAAAACTTCATTACGCCCCCTTTGCCAAACCGCTCTACATCATGCCCAAACCGGTAGGATCACTCTGCAACCTGGCCTGCCGGTACTGTTATTATACGGAAAAAGGGAAACTGTATCCCGCACAGCCCCGACAGATTATGAGCGACGAACTGTTGGAACGTTTCATACAGGAATACATCGAATGCCAGACCGGTCCGCAAGTGCTCTTCACCTGGCACGGAGGAGAGACATTGATGCGCCCGCTGTCTTTTTATAAGAAAGCGGTGGCGCTCCAGCAACGTTACGCACGGGGACGACGCATCGAAAATTCCATTCAGACCAACGGCACACTGCTCAACGACGAATGGTGCCGTTTCTTTCGTGATAACCAATTCCTCGTAGGCCTGTCGATAGACGGACCGCAGGAATTTCACGACGAGTACCGGCGCAGCCGGACGGGCAAACCGTCGTTCGTACAGGTGCTTCGCGGCATCCAGCTGCTCAACAAACACGGTGTGGAATGGAATGCCATGGCTGTAGTCAACGATTTCAACGGCGACTACCCGCTGGAGTTTTACCGTTTCTTCAAGAATCTGGACTGCCGCTACATCCAGTTCACCCCCGTGGTTGAACGGCTGTTCCGACATCCCGACGGACGCATACTCGCTTCGCCTGCCGACGGAGCCGAGGCTGTGACAGCCGATTTTTCCGTCGGACCGGAACAGTGGGGGCATTTCCTGTGCACCCTGTTCGACGAATGGGTTCGGAACGATGTCGGCACGTATTTCATCCAGCTGTTCGACGCCACACTGGCCAATTGGATGGGAGTGACACCGGGCGTATGCAGTATGGCCGAGACCTGCGGCCATGCAGGGGTCATGGAGTTCAACGGTGACGTGTACAGTTGCGACCATTTCGTGTTCCCGGAATACAAACTGGGGAACATTCACACACAGTCGCTGGTGGAGATGATGTACGGAGAGCGCCAGCAGGCGTTCGGACGGGCCAAAAAGACGGCTCTTCCCCGCCAGTGTCAGACCTGCGACTACCTGTTTGCCTGTCACGGCGAATGTCCCAAAAACCGCTTCGCACAAACATCCGACGGAGAACCAGGGCTTAACTATCTGTGCGCGGGATACCATCGTTTTTTCCGGCACGTGGCGCCCTATATGGATTTCATGAAAAACGAACTGCAACAACAACGGCCGCCCGCCAATGTGATGGCCTGGGCCCGAAGCAGACAAACCGATGACACGGACACATCATCCCTATAAAACGAAAAGAGGCACCGTATGGCGCCTCTTTTCGTTCCCGGGAATCCTTATTTATCCAGGCTTATTAACTCGTATTTTCGTGAGCCTACCCCGATAGCCTCCGCATGTTCCAGCGTATGAATCCCGTGGCGGGACTCCATACGCTCTATCAGATGCACCTTACCGGGATCGGAAGAGGCATAGACCAGTTTCACACAAGCCTCATCCAACGCCACCGGGTCCAGCGAAGCCAATACGCCCACATCTCCCATCTTAGGTGCCTGCGGATGGGCGTCGCAGTCACAATCCACCGACAGGTTGTTCATCACATTAATATACAGAATCCTGTCCCCGCAATGGTCCGTTACGGCTTTGGCCGCCTCGGCCATCGACTCCAGAAAATCATCCTGCGCCGGTAGCTTTTTCCACATTTCCTGTGCATTTCTCGTCTTTCCCGCCGAATGGATCCAGGCTTTCCCCTTCGAAGAAGCGATACCGATGGAGATATTCTTGATGGCGCCGCCGAATCCGCCCATAGCATGCCCTTTAAAATGGGAGAGCACGACCGTGAAATCGTAGTTCAGGTAATGCGAACCCACAAAGTCTTCCTGCAAATGCCGACCGCCCCGCACCGGCAAGGCACTGTCTCCCTCGGCATCCATAATATCCACAGGGGCTATGGCCGTGAATCCATGATCGGCAGCGGCTTTCAAGTGGGCTTCGGTATGGGCCCGCCCGCCTCCGTAGGCCGTATTGCATTCCACAATCGTACCGTCCACTTCCTTCACCAGCGGAGCAATCAGAGCCGGTTGCAGAAAATGATGTCCGCCGGGCTCGCCCGTACTCAGCTTCACCGCCACCTTTCCGGCGACCGGGCGCCCCAGTGCCTTATACAGTTTCACCAAGGCTTCGGGTGTAATGCTTTTCGTGAAATAAACTTTCGAAGGCTGTTCGACCGCTGCGCCGCCGTCCCTGCCGGTCCGTCCGGTCCCGATACATCCGGCCCACACCGCCCCGGCCAAGGCCATACATAAACCGATTAATAGACTTTTTCTCATGGTTTCTCCTTTTTTTATCCGATAGCAAAGATACGGTTTTTCTTTCGAATCTTCCCTTACCGGCTCCCTTTCATTCGCTTCCCGGGAAACAAAATCTTTCCGAACGCGACAAAAAGACCGGAACAAACCTTGTTCCGTACCCATCAAACCGTGAAGTTTGCAAACCACGACACGATGTGTACAGACAACGGCATGAAACCGGTTTGTCCGGCTATCGCCGCAAACTTATCCGGCAGGAGCGCATAAGAAAAGCCGCCGGAAAAGGAAGTTCGGTCCCCCGAACACCTTTTCCGACGGCATGAACATCTCCGACCGGTTTGTCCGTCGGCCTGTCCGAATCAGAACAAAGAATTTTCTATAATCTTACCCATCTGCCATACGCAGCGGATATTCAGTTTATCGTCCAACACCAGTATATCGGCATCTTTGCCCCGTTGGAGCGATCCCTTGCGGTCGTCCACTCCCATGATGCGTGCCGGTGTCTCGGAAGCCATGCGTACGGCATCTTCCAGAGGTATCTCGGCTTGTTTCACCATCGTACGAATCAGACGGTCGGTCGTGGCGATACTGCCGGCCAAGGCCGAGCGGTCGGAAAGTTTGCACACACCGTCCTCGATCACCACGCGGGGATCGAACGCCGTCTGGCTGTCGCTGGCTGCGCATGCGAGTGCGTCCGTAATGAGCGCCATCCGCTCCACGCCTTTCATCTTGTAAGCCATACGCAGGATGGTAGGCGGCACGTGGATACCGTCGGCCACGCATTCCACCGTCATGTCATCGATCAGATAAACACTCTCTACCGTGCCCTCATACTTGTACTCACGCTTGTTGTGGAAACCGGGCATGGCATTGTAGAAATGGGTCACATGGGTGAAACCGGCCTTGAAAGCCGCCAGCACATCGTTGTACTCGGCCTGGGTATGGGCGATGGAAGGCAAGATGCCCTTCTCCGCACAGTATTTACCGAACTGAATGGCTCCGGGAAGCTCGGGGGCCGCATCCCAGCGGGACAGGCAGGCCGACCTTTCCACAATGGGAATATACTCGTTCGGGTCGGGATCCTTGATATTCTCCGGCAACTGTCCGCCGGCCTTCTTGATATTCAGATAGTGGCCTTCGAGGTGCAGTCCGAGGATCGGGCTGTCCTTTTCGGCCATCAGCTTGGTACAGGTCTCCACCGCCTGCTCGATCATGGGTACGGTAGAGGATGACAGCGTCGGGAAGATCGACGTCATACCGTGCTTGGCATGAGCGGCAATCGCCGTACGGAACGCCTCTTCGGTACATTCCATGAAATCGCGGCCTCCACCGCCGTGTACGTGCATTTCCACCCCTCCGGGCACCACATACATGCCTTTGGCGTCAATCACTTCGGCTCCGATTACGGCCAGATCACAGTTTGTCACTTCCAGAATCTTGTTGTCGCGCAAGATAACGGATCCATCCTTTAACCAACCTTGCGGGGTAAGGATACGTGCATTAATAATTTGGGTTAACATTGTAGTATTGGTTTTTTAAAACGTTTTCATTTTCAAGGGCGACCGCTACAGGCGGATGGGGAACCGCTCCCGGATGGGATCGTCGTACTCCTCTTGCAACTGTTTCAGTTCTTTCAGCAGTTCACGGGTGATCTTTTCCGTGCCCGGCTGTCCGTAGATATTCTTCATCTCCGTCGGATCGGTCTGCAAATCGAACAGTTCCCAACGGTCGATGTCGTTGTAGAAATGAATCAGTTTGTACCGGTCGGTACGCACGCCGTAATGACGTTTCACCATGTGTTCGGCCGGATATTCGTAGAAATGATAATAAACGGAACGGCGCCACTTCTTGGCCGGTTTGTTTTTCTTCAGCAAAGGGAGCAACGACCGCCCCTGAATGTCTGCGGGCACAGGCGCTCCGGCCAGTTCCAGGAACGTAGGTGCATAATCGATATTCTGCACCATCTCATCCACCGCACCGCGCCGCTCGAATCCAGCCGGCAGCCGCATGACCAACGGAGTGTTGAGCGACTCTTCATACATGAAGCGCTTGTCAAACCATCCGTGCTCGCCCATGTAAAAACCCTGGTCGGAAGTATACACCACCAACGTGCTGTCCAGCAAGCCCCGATCGCGCAGATAATCAAGCACACGGCCCACATTGTCGTCCAATGATTTCAACACTTTGGCATAATCGCGCATATAGCGCTGATACTTGAACTCGGCCAATTCGCGGCCTTTGGGCTGTTTGCTGTAGAAAGCGCGGCTCATGGGACCGTACACCGCATCGTACTGCAATTGTTCGGCCACGGTCATACGCCCGATCATGCGCAGGTAATTGGGCGACAGCCGGCTAGTCATGCCCGGCAGATACATCTTCGTGTCGTAAATAATATCCATATCACGGTCTACGTTCATTTCCTGAGCCGCAGCCGCCTCGCGGCCGGCATAGTCGTCGTAGAACGTTTCCGGCAACGGGAATGTCTTGTCCTCATACGCCGTGAGGTATTTCATCTCCGGGAGCCAGCAACGATGACAGGCTTTGTGATGAATGAAGAGGGCAAAAGGCCGGGAACGGTCTCGCCGGTGCTCCATCCAATCCAGGCTCTTATCGGTGATGATGTTGGTGATATACCCTGTTTCGCGCACCGTATCATTCTTCATCGTGATGAAATCGGGATTGTAATAATCTCCCTGCTCGGGAACGATATTCCAGTAATCGAAGCCGGTGGGGAGGCTCACCAGATGCCATTTTCCGATAATGGCCGTCTGATAACCGGCCTGACGCATCAACTTGGGCATGGTCTGCTGCGTACCGTCGAACACCCCGTGTTCGTTGTTGGTGAAACCGTTTTTATGGCTGTGCTTACCGGTGAGCATACAGGCACGGCTGGGCCCCGACAGCGAGTTGGCCACAAAACTCCGGGTAAAACGCACGCCGTCGTTGGCAATGCGGTCCAGATTCGGCGTTTCCACATAACGCCGGTCATAGCAACTCATCATCTGAGCCGTATGATCGTCCGTCATAATATACACAATATTATAGCGGGGTTGCTGGGCCCGCGCCGGCAATGCACCCAGTACCATAGCTGCCAAAGGCAGGGAACCGCCGAGCATCCGCCACATGTTTTCGTTTTCTCTCATATTTGTTTATTTAATACGTTTATCAGTTGTTGGCCGGAAGAGATACCGCATCCCCGGCCACGACCTTCAATCTCAACGTGGCGGAGCGCAATCCCTTGGCGGAAGCCTCAAGCGTCACTTCGCCCGGACGGCCGTTCTCGGTCAGGATAGCGGTCATCATACCGTTGAACACTTTCATCTGCGGACGTTGAAACGATTCCAGGCTGGTGGGATCTCCGTTGGCTCCGGCCTTATAACTGCCGGCTCCCTTCACCTTGAAACGGACGGAATGCTGCGCATGCGGACACAGATTGCCTTCGCGGTCCACCACACGCACCGTAACAAAGGCCAGATCGTCCGTTCCGGCTTTCAAAGGCCGGTTTTCCTCCGGTATCAGCTCGATATGATGAGGCGCGCCTGCCGTATGTACGGAAGTCTCCGTTTTCCTGTTGCCGGCCTCATCATAGGCTACGGCTGTCACCGTACCGGGCTCGTAACGGGTATCGAGCCACATCAGGCGGTAGCGTTTCTGACGGACAAAGTCTTTTTTCGCCGCCGCATTGTCGGTCCCCTCTATCTTCACCGACGTGTCTTTGGTGCGCTTACCCTGGCTTTTGCCGTTTATAAACAGTTCCACCGTGGGATAATTGGAATAAACAAAAACGGGGGTCACCTCGCCTTCACGCCCCGACCAAGTCCAGTGAGGCAGGATATGCAACGTCTCGGCCCGTTTGTTCCAAAGGCTGCGGTAAAGATAATACCTGTCCTTGGGCAAACCCGCCAGATCGATGATACCGAACAGCGAGGAATGGCTGGGCCAGTCGGTATAATAAGGGGTCGGTTCACCCAGATAATCGAATCCCGTCCACACAAACTCACCCATATCATAGGGCAGTTCCTCGTACATGATAAAATTGTCTTCCGGCAAATCGCTCCACGAACAGTGTTCCACATCATAGGAGGAAGCTTGGTGATCGTCGTATTTGGCCATCGACTTACGTTCTACGGGAAACTTGTACACCCCTCTGGAACTGACGGTAGAAGCTGTCTCGCTCCCCACCAGTATTTGTTGGGGCAGCTTTTTGTACGCCTCCTCGTACTTGAACGGCCGGTAGTTGAAACCGGGCACATCCATCACCGCCGCAAAATTATTGTTGATAACGGCATCGGGACGGTCCATCCCCTGTGTACAAGGGCGGGTAGGGTCTTCGCGATGGAAAATGTCCTGAATCATGCGGCCGATCTTTCCGCCTCCGGTCGTCCCTTGGTCGGGAACCTCGTTCCCCGTACACCACATGACAACACACGGATCGTTGCGGTAATGACGCACCAGATTCACCACATCCTTCTCCACCCAATCGCGGAAGTCGCGGTGATAGCCGTTGGCCACCTTGCCGGCCTGCCACTCGTCGAAACTTTCGGCCATCACCATCATTCCCATCTCGTTGCAGGCCCGTATCAGTTCGGGGGCCGGCATATTGTGCGAAGTGCGGTAGGCATTACATCCCATGTCTTTCAGTATACGCAACTGACGACGGATAGCGGCCTCGTTCACCGCTGCTCCCAAAGGACCCAGATCATGATGGTTGCAGGTGCCTTGGAACACGGTGCGCCGCCCGTTCAGGAAGAAGCCCTTGTCGGGGATCACCTCCAACGAACGGATGCCGAAAGGTGTGGTATATTCGTCTGTCAGCACACCTTTATAATATACGCCGGTGCAAGCCTTGTACAAATGAGGATGATCGCAATCCCACAAAGCCGGCGTCAGGACCACCAGTTGCTGACGGACGGTTCCGTCGTTGTACGGACTTAACGGCGAACGAACCGAAGCCACCCTCTCACCCTCCGGCGACCACAGTACGGTTTCCACCTCTATATCGCTTGCGGGTGTTCCGGTCGGATATACCAATTCCGTGCGCACATCCACCTGTGCATAACCGTCCTTCACCACCGGTGTGGTGATATAGGTACCCCAAGTGTCCACAGCCACCTCATTCGTCACGATCAAATGCACGTTACGATAAAGTCCCGCTCCGGGATACCACCTCGAACTCTCGGGAAGATTCTCCAGACGTACGGCCAGCGTATTCCCCTTTTCTTTCATATACGAAGTCACATCCAGATGGAACGAGTTGTAACCGTAGGGCCAATAGCCTGCTTTACGACCGTTCACATAGACTTCGGCATGGCTCATGGCACCGTCGAAGATCAACACGGCGCGCTTGCCGGGACCGAAACCGGGCGCATCGAAATGAAGCCGGTACCATCCCGTTCCCACGAAAGGCAATCCGCCCGTACGTCCGGCATGTTCCATGGCCTCTTTCTGACCGTCTTGTGTAATGGCCACATTCTGTTTGTCGTTATTGATACTGAAAGGGCCGTATATAGCCCAGTCGTGCGGCACGGTAACGTGCTGCCATTGACTGTCATCAAACTCAGGATTTCTAAATACGGGATCGTCGGCTCGCGTAAAGCGCCAATGATTCTTGAACACATATTCCTGGCGTCCGCCGGCATACAAACAAAAAGCCGTCAGACAAACCGTTAAAAAAAATAGACTTCTCTTCATTTTTGTCTCATAACCGGAACACTCAAGTTCCGAAATAGAAAGGTTTATTTCTACAAGCCACGCCGGCTCTACCGGCCGACGTTCTTGCCAAACGGATAGGGCGTCCGGGCGGCTTCCCGCATCCGGGCGATCACCATCGTATCACAAGGATACGCCTCGTTCCGCCGGTCAAACAAGGCAAAACCGTCTCCCCGACGCGACAGATAGCCGTTGTCCCACACAAAAGGAACGGCACCGTTCCGGCGCGCGGTCTCCACCACTTTTCCATAATAATAGGCCCGCGAAGCACGCCTGTCCGCTTCTTCCGGGACAGGTCTGGCGGCTCCGGTCCAACCGGCACCGAATTCCCCCAGCACCACGGGGATCCCCCGGTCGGCATAGCACGACTTCAATCGGGCAAAGACCCGTTCAAGTTCCTCTTCCTGTCCGGCGGGCGCTCCCTGCTCCCGATAAGGTTGCCCCCAATAAAGCTGTGTAGCCCCCATGCAATAGGGATAAGGCGCATAGTAATGGACCTCGACCAGCAACCGCCCGGGTTCGCTGTCCGCAGGCAACGTCAGTAACGAAGGACCGAAATCAGGATTGGCCACATACGTCTGCACCACCAAGGCCCGGCGGGCATTCCGTCCGCCCGTACGACGGACCGTTTCCACAAACACACGATTGTAGCCGTTCTGCACCTCGGCGTTTTCTGCCGTGGGCTTGCCCCAATGGTCAGGCAAGTGCACTTCGTTGGTACCGGCAAAAATCAACCGGTCGTCGTACGCACGAAAGGCTGTGGCTATTTGCTCCCACAGCCGGCGTTCCCGGGCATACACGGCAGCCGAATCGGCATAAAAAGGATAGCTCTCCATCCACAATTCGTGATGCGTATTGAGAATCACAAACAGATCATTATCCAAACACCAGTCCACCACTTCTTTCACACGGCGCATCCATGCCTCGTCCACCGTTGCCCCATCGGCCCCGCAATGAGGATACCAACGAACGGGAAGGCGCACGGCATTGAACCCCGCAGTCGCCACAGCATCGATCAGCGCACGGGTCAAAGGCGGATTACCCCATGACGTCTCGCTATGCGCCGCATCACCGGCAAAAGCCTCCAACGAATTACCGGCATTCCACCCGATACCGATAGAAGCCGCCAAGGTCTGCGCATCGCGCATGGGCGGTGCCTGCCCCATCCAACGACGTGTTCCGCATCCCGTCACCAACAGTGTCAGCAACGCCACATAAACCCCTACGATTCGTTTTCTCTTCATGGTGCATCAAGGCAAAGTAAAAAGCCGTTGCTTCCGGGACGCGCTCACAAAAGCCATACCCCGGAAACAACGGCATTCATTCATTTATCAACGGGCAAAACTGTATACCACGTCCATAATCTTCTTGCCGATCTCATCGGCGGCCTCCATCGTGGCGGCCTCGGAATAAACACGGATAATCGGCTCGGTGTTGCTCTTACGCAAGTGAACCCATTTATCGGGGAAGTCTATCTTCACACCGTCTATGTCGTTCACTTCTTCGTTCTTGTACATCTCTTTCACTTTGGCCAAAATGGCATCCACATCCGTTTCCGGGGTCAGGTCGATACGGTTCTTGGCAATAAAATACGGCGGATAAGTAGCCCGCAGTTCACTGGTCTTCATCCCTTTCTTAGCCAGATAGGTCAGAATCAAGGCTATGCCCACCAACGCATCCCGACCGTAATGAGCCGCCGGATAAATCACACCGCCGTTGCCTTCGCCGCCAATCACGGCATGCGTGTCTTTCATCTTGGTCACCACATTGACCTCGCCTACTGCGGAAGCATTGTATTCGCAGCCGTATTTACGTGTCACATCACGCAAAGCGCGCGTTGAGCTTAAGTTGGAAACAGTATTTCCCGGCGTATGCTGCAAGATATAATCGGCAACGGTAACCAAGGTATACTCCTCGCCATACATCGTACCGTCCTCACAGAACAGAGCCAGACGGTCCACATCCGGGTCTACGACAAAGGCAATATCATGCTCGCCTTTCTGCATCAACGCCTTAATGTCCGTAAGATTCTTTTCCAACGGTTCGGGATTATGCTGAAAATCGCCCGTAGCCTCGGTAAACAGGCCCGTCACCTGAGCCACACCCAGTTGCTCAAGCAATTTGGGCAGAATGATACCGCCCACGGAGTTCACACAGTCGATAGCCACTTTGAAGCCGGCCTTGCGAATAGCCTCTACATCTACCAACTCCAAGCCCTTAACCATATCAATATGTTTCTGGTCGTAGGTATCGTTTTCCGTATAAGAACCCAGATGGTCTACGTCGGCGTAGTCGAAATCTTCGGCCTCGGCAATACGCAACACTTCGTTTCCTTCTTCCTTATTCAGGAACTCGCCCTTCTCGTTCAACAGTTTCAGTGCATTCCACATACGGGGATTGTGCGAAGCCGTAAGGATGATACCTCCGCAAGCTCCCTCCATCGTCACGGCAATTTCGGTAGTCGGAGTAGAAGCCAATCCGATGTTTACCACATCAAAACCCATTCCCATGAGCGTACCGCACACTACGTTCTTCACCATCTCACCGGAAATGCGGGCATCACGGCCCACGACAATCTTATTGCTTGTAACTTTTGTCGTCTTTCGGATCAAAGTGGCATAAGCCGATGTGAATTTTACAATGTCAAGCGGATTTAACGTATCGCCGGCCTTGCCGCCAATGGTTCCGCGAATACCGGAAATTGATTTGATTAAAGTCATAAATAATATATTTAGGGTTTTATGTATTTTGCTGTATTCTCCGAGTTGTCTTTTCGCCGTACCTGCAACCGACCGGCCTTGCCTGCCTCAAAAACATTCCGGCAGCACAAAACCCTGCATTCCGATATACAAACGGCTGAACACTCATAACAAAGGGGTATTTATCATCTTCACAGTTATTTGCAAATTTAATAAAAAGCTATTCCGCCGCCAAAGAAAAAGAAAAAAGTTTTTTAAATCTTTTTTCTTTTCGTGTGATTCAATTTTTAAATACGCCTGTTAACAACAAACTCCGATGCCAACCGGTTGCCGTTCAAACGACAGACACGAAATAAAATAATTGCAGAAAGGAGCCGTGCCGTTGCTCCGAAAAAGTTATCTTTGCCAAGGCAATAAAAACGTTTGCTCTGAAAAAGATCCGACTATGAACAGCATAAGAAAAATAGGGCATCGAATATTTCTGTTTCTTGCCGGCAGTGTGATACAGTCTGTGGAACTGTCGGCACAAACCGATTTGTGGCAACCGGAGGCGGAGGCACCGGAAAGCCGGATCGTATGGAAGGGCGACACGGTCGAAATATTCGCACCTAAAGGACTTACACTGTGGTATAAAGAGAAAATATCCGGCAACGTCGTCATTCGATACGATGCCTGTATCGTAAACACCGGAAAAGCGGGCGAGCGTACCAGCGACCTGAATTGTTTCTGGATGGCTTCGGATCCGCAAGCCAAAGATATATGGGAACGGATGGCGGAACGCCAAGGCATCTTCAACCGTTGCTATGCCCTGAGAATGTACTACATGGGATACGGGGGTAATTATAACACCACCACGCGTTTCCGCCGTTACGACGGAAACGAGCGGGGTATCCGTGAACCGGAATTCCGTCCCGGCATCCTTCAGGAATATACCGACAGCGCTCACCTGCTGGAACCGAACCGCTGGTATCATATCCGCCTGGAATGTATAAACGGGAAAGTGCGCTATTTTATAAACGGAACGTGTCTGGTCGACTATACCGACGCACATCCGCTCACATCCGGCTGGTTCGGATTCCGCACGACTTTCGCACACGCTTTACTCACCAATTTCCAAGTCCTGCAAAAACCATGAGCGACACCACCCATCTTTATATCAAGAACATGGTCTGCCAGCGCTGTATCATGGCCGTCTCGGACATCCTCCAGCGGCTCGGTCTGCATGCGCAGGAAATCAGTCTGGGCACCGTAAAGCTGACCGTCCCCTTGAAACAAGAAGAACGAGAAGCGCTCCGCACGGCTTTGCAAACCGTCGGATTTGAACTCATCGACGACAAGCGGATGCAACTCATCGAGCAAATCCGGCATGCCGTCATCCGCCTGGTACATCAGGAGGATTGCGTGCTCAACACCAAACTGTCCTACTACCTGCAACAGGCCTGCCACCGAGACTACAGTTCATTAAGCAAACTATTTTCAGACGTCAAAGGCATCAGTATCGAAAAGTACTACATCGCCCAACGTATCGAACGGGCCAAAGAGTTATTGATCTACGACGAACTGACCCTCAACCAGATTGCCGACCGCCTGCATTATTCCAGCACGGCCCATCTCAGCGCCCAGTTCAAAAGCATCACCGGACTGTCACCCCGGCAGTTCAAGCTGAACAAAGGGGCCAAACGGCTCCCGCTCGACAAAGTATAAAGATGTAATATCTATCCATAATTCTGTAACGGAAGATTGTCCCGGACAGCGTATCTTTGTCTCCGTAGAACCGAATAAAACAGAAACGATATGCGAACCGTCAAACAGACTTTTCCCGTTACAGGCATGCATTGCGCCGTATGTGCCGCTCGGGTAAACAAGATATTGAATGAACAGAACGGTGTAATCACCGCTCAGGTAAACCTTGCCGCCGCAACGGCTTTGGTAGAATACGACGCACAGACCTGCTCACCGGCCCAGTTGCAGCAGGTCGTGCAACGGGCCGGATACGACCTACTCATCGAACCCGCCGGGCAGGCCGAAGAAGAAGCCGAGCACCTCCGCCGCAAGAACTACACCCGACTGAAACGGAGAACACTGCTCGCCGTCGTACTAGCCCTTCCCATATTCATACTAAGCATGTTCTTCATGGATGCTCCCGGAGCCGGCTACCTTCTTTGGCTGCTTTCCACCCCGATGGTGTTCGGTCTGGGGTTTCCCTTCTTCCGTACGGCGTGGGACCAGCTTCGCCAAGGCACTTCCAACATGGACACGCTGGTGGCCGGAAGCACCGGCATTGCTTATCTGTTCAGTCTGTTCAACCTGCTTTTCCCCGATTTCTGGCTCGAACGCGGCATCCGGCCTCATCTTTATTTCGAAGCTTCTTCGCTCATCATCGCTTTCATTCTCGTGGGCCGTCTGCTGGAGGAACGAGCCAAACAACAAACCTCCGGCGCCATAAAAAAATTAATGGGACTGCAACCGCAGACCGCAACCGTCCTGAAGAACGGACAGGAAACGGTCGTACCGATACAGCGGATTCAACCGGGCGATTTGCTCCTTGTGAAGCCCGGCGAACGCATCGCCGTAGACGGACGGATTGCAAACGGACGGTCGTACGTCGACGAAAGCCTGTTAAGCGGAGAACCGGTGCCTGTTCTGAAAGAGACCGGTTCCCAGGTATATGCCGGCACCATCAACCAAAAAGGCGCGCTTTACTTCCACGCCGAGAAAACAGGCTCCGACACCCTCCTGGCACAGATCATCCGCCTGGTACAGGAAGCCCAAGGAAGCAAAGCCCCCGTGCAACAGACGGTAGACCGCATCGCGGCGGTATTCGTACCCGTCATTTGCGGACTAGCCGTTCTTGCATGTATGGCATGGAATATATGGGGCGGTGACAACGGGTTCACCTACGGTCTGCTGGCGCTTGTCACAGTGCTCATCATCGCTTGCCCGTGCGCGCTGGGACTGGCCACTCCGACCGCCATCATGGTGGGAATCGGCAAGGGAGCGGAGAACGGAATCCTGATAAAAGACGCCGTCAGTCTGGAAACAGCCCGCAAAATCGACACCATCGTAGTGGACAAGACCGGTACCCTCACCGAAGGACATCCCACAGTGACAAACGAACAAGGGTTAAAAGAGAATCCCGCATACCGGAAAACACTCTGTGCACTGGAGAGCCTGTCCGAACATCCGCTGGCCGAAGCCGTAGTACACTATCTGAACGAACAAGCGCTCCCCACAGTCGACCGCTTCGAGAACCTGCCGGGACGGGGGATCACCGGTACCGTCAACGGAACCGTTTACTACGCAGGCAGCCTGCAACTCCTCTCCGAAAAAGGGATCTCCCTGACCGAGGACCAACAGCAACAAGCTGCTGCATGGGAAAACGAAGTCCGGACCGTCATCTGCCTGGCCGATACTCATCGGGCACTGGCCCTGCTGGCCGTCAGCGACCGCCTGAGGAGCACCGCCGCCGAAGCGATCGGTGAACTGCAACACCTGGGCATCACCGTACACATGCTGACAGGCGATAACGAGAACACCGCCCGTTCCACGGCTTTCCACACCGGCATCCGTCACTGGAAAGCAAGGGCCTTACCACAAGAGAAAGCCGCATATATCAAACGTTTACAGGACGACGGACATGTCGTCGGCATGGTGGGCGACGGCATCAACGACAGTGCCGCCCTGGCCTGTGCCAACCTGAGCATCGCCATGGGACAAGGCAGTGATATTGCCATAAGCACCTCAATGGTCACGATTCTTTCACCCGACCTGCACAAGTTATCCGATATGGTGCGCTTGTCCGTCCTCACCGTACGTACCATCCGGCAGAATCTGTTCTGGGCTTTTATCTACAATCTGATAGCCATACCGGTTGCGGCGGGTGTGCTCTACCCGTTCAACGGCTTCCTGCTGAATCCGATGATCGGCGGAGCAGCCATGGCTTTCAGCAGCGTAAGTATAGTGACCAACAGCCTGCGCCTGAGATTCAAAAAGCTCGGCACACACAAACGTTCTTAGGAGAGCATCACATCCGACACCACAACTCACCCGGCATCAAGCGCAGCAACAAGGCCACATAGCGCCAGCGCCGGGAGACATAACCCACTTTCTGCCGCCGCTCTATCGCCCGCTGGATGCGCCGGCAGGCGTTATCCACCGGAACAATCCAGAAGAGCCCTTCTCCCTGTGCCATCGCCGTGTCTACAAAACCGGGCCGTATATCCGTTACCGTTATCGGCAATCCGGTTTTATGCAGCCGTTGCCGCAGTCCTTCCAGATAATTCATCTGAAAAGCTTTCGAGGCATTGTATGCCGGTGCCGCTCCACTGCCGCGCAGTCCGCCCACGGAGGAAATCGCGGCCAGATGGCCCTGCCCTTGTCGTTCAAAATAGTTCACGGCCCAATCCGTCACCCGCGTCCAGCCCTCCACGTTCACGGCAAGCGTGCGACATTCCGTCTCCACATCCAGACGGGGATTCAGCTCTCCGGTTCCTGCCGACAGAATCAGCACATCCACCCCGCCCAAGCGACCGGCCAATTTGTCCAGACAAGAAGCTACCATCTCTTTCTGCGCCACATCGCAAGGTTGCGCCACAACCACATCGGGATGTTCCCGACACAAAGCATCCAGCCGCTCGCTCCTGCGCCCCATCACACCGACCCGGGTTTGCCCCTGTGCGGCATACAATCGGGCCAGTCCTTCTCCGATCCCGGACGTAGCCCCCAGAATAATCACTCGTTTCATCGTAATCGTCTCATTGAATTATACACCCGCAAAAATAAGCGGTCCGACCGTATTTTTTCTTGAACGAATTCAAGAGTTTTCCGAAAGCAGACGCCGACGGATAATGCTCACCGTTTCGGGGGTGACCCCGATAAAGGAAGCTATTTCTTTCAACGGCACCTGCTCTTTCAAGGCCGGATATTGCCGCATCAGACTCCGGTACCGCTCTTCGGGCGTACAGCAATAACTGTCCATCAGACGCCGATAAGCCATTACAAACAACTGCTCGGCTAACCGGCGTCCCAAGCGCTCCCGTTCCGGCGACGAATGCCACCATGCCGTCAATTCGCTATACCTTATTATATATAAGGTGGAAGAAGTCATCGCCTGTATATTGATCAACGAAGGACGCCGGCACAGGCAAGCCGAATATTCGCCCACCAGAGCGCCCTCGAAACTATAGCCCACCACATGTTCGTTCCCTGCCGAATCAATGCGGGTATGGCGCAACATCCCCTTCGACACATATCCCGCCACATCGGCTCCTTCCCCCTGCCGGATAAACAGTTCCCGTTTACCCAGTTCTTTCCGTTTCCCGTGTGTCTGGATAAACCGTGTCAGTTCGGAGAGATCCATCCGTTCCATATCGTACTCATCCAAAACGTCTGCCATCTGCCTTTTCCTCTTTGTGTTAGCCTATCTACAAAGATACTAAAAAAAACAAAAGACCTTGCCGTATTTTCCCATATTCGCTAGTTTTGTATCCGTATCAAGGCCATCCCTTCAAAGTGGCCCCACCCATAAAACCTATGCTTATGAACATTACCCATTACACGGACAAACAATTGTTCCAGACAACGGCAGACGGCTATACGGCCTACTTGGAATACACCGTAGAAAACGGGCGTCTTCTTGTGCTTCACACCGTCGTCCCGCCAGCTATCGGCGGACGCGGCATCGCTGCCGAACTCGTAAAAACCGCTTTCGATTACGCCCGCCGTCAAGGCTGGCAACCGGCAGCGACATGCTCGTATGCACTCATCTGGCTGCAACGGCATCCCGCATACACTTCGTAAGACAGGCGGAACGGATCAACCTCAACCGAAGCCCTCTCTATTTGTTACAAAAATATAAATACATAGCCCCCTTTTCTAAAAACAGAAAGTTTTTACGTAACTTTAAGCGCACAAATACAATATCAACCTATAATTTCTTGACAAAATGCTGATAACGCTTGTAATCCTGGCTCTTTCGGCGGTGTGCTTTGCCATTGGAAAATTCCGTTCCGATATCGTGGCGCTTTGTGCACTGACCTCGTTGCTGCTGTTCAATATCCTTACCCCCGAAGAGGCCCTTTCCGGTTTCTCCAATTCCGTGGTGATCATGATGATCGGGCTTTTTGTGGTAGGCGGTGCCATTTTCCAAACGGGCCTGGCCAAGAAAATCAGCGGCCAGTTGCTCAAGATGGCAGGTTCCAACGAGAACCGCCTTTTCCTGCTCGTCATCCTCTGCACGGCTGCCATAGGGGCCTTTGTGAGCAACACGGGCACGGTTGCGTTGATGATGCCCATTGTGGTGAGCCTGGCGGCCGGCGCCAACATGAATGCCAGCCGTCTGTTGATGCCGCTGGCCTTCGCCAGCAGTATGGGAGGTATGATGACACTCATCGGAACTCCTCCCAACCTCGTTATTCAGGATGCGCTGGTGAATGCCGGCTACAAACCGCTGTCATTCTTCTCTTTCCTCCCCGTCGGCTTGGTTTGTGTCACTGTCGGCATTCTGGTGCTGATGCCGCTCACCCGTCTGTTCTTCTCCGGCAAAGGGAAACAGCAGAAAAAGAAAAAGAAACATAAAAGCCTGAACGAGCTGGTAGCGGAATACCAACTCGAGGAGAACCTGTTCGTATTGGAGGTTCCGACCGGCTCGCGCCTCATCTCCAAAACGGCTGCCGATCTGGATATACGCAACCATTACGGCCTGTCGATACTGGAAGTGAGAAGGGAGAACAAATCGGGACCGAAGATTCTCAAGCAAGTCAGCCAGCTATTGGCCGGAGCCGACGTCCCCTTGCAGGCCGGCGACAAACTGTTTGTCATCGGACGAGAAACGGATGTCAACCGCTTTTCGAAAGATTATGCCCTGCCACAGTCACACCACCAAGGCAAGAATCTGGATTTCTACGATATTGGAATGGCAGAACTGCTGATCCGCTCCTCTTCCCAGCTTATCAACCGCACGGTGAAGGATTCCGAACTGCGGCCGAAGTTCAGCATCAACGTATTGGGAGTGAAACGAAAAGGCGAATACATCCGCGAGGACCTGAAAGAGGTGCAACTCGCCGCCGGTGACGTCCTGCTGGTACAAGGCACATGGGCCAACATCGCACGCCTGGGCGGGCAGGAGGAAGAATGGGTGGTATTGGGCCAGCCGTTGGAAGACGCCGCCCGCGTCACGCTGGATTACAAGGCTCCGCTGGCCGCTGTGATCATGGGATTAATGATCTGTCTGATGGTGTTCGACTCCATCCCCGTAGCTCCCGTCACAGCCGTCATCATTGCCGGGCTGCTGATGGTCGTCACGGGCTGTTTCCGCAATGTAGAAGCCGCCTACAAAACCATCAACTGGGAAAGTATCGTACTGATTGCCGGCATGATGCCCATGTCGCTGGCCCTGGAAAAGACCGGTGCCTCGTCATACATCTCGCAAGGCCTTATCGACCTGCTGGGCAATTACGGACCGTATGCCTTGCTGGGCGGAATCTATTTCACCACCTCACTGATGACTATGTTTATCAGCAACACGGCCACCGCCGTACTGCTGGCTCCCATCGCCCTGCGCACAGCCACGGAACTCGGCGTGAGTGCCTACCCGTTTCTGTTTGCCGTCACCGTAGCCGCCAGCATGTGTTTCGCATCACCCTTCTCCACCCCTCCCAATGCCTTGGTTATGCCGGCAGGCAACTACACTTTCATGGATTACGTGAAAGTGGGACTGCCTCTGCAAATCATACTGGGCGTTGTCATGGTACTGGTACTTCCGTTGCTGTATCCTTTTCAATAAGACTACACGAGCCTGTCCGAAAAGCGCTTGTATTCGAAAAGCGCTTTTCGGATAGGCCTGAATTTATTCTTTCGTCCGGTTGAACAGATTGATACCCGTAACTGTCTTTCCAAACTGGCAGGACACGACAGGTATACGGACGCGGGCATCCGCCCTACCGCAATCCACCCTTCGATTTTTTCGGATGGCTTAGGCTCAGCCGCCTCGAATCCATCCCCTTCCCAAGCGTTCTATTAAAGGGCGTTTTTACAATTATTCTTTCTTTTTCTTTGCAAGATTAAGGGATTATACCTAATTTTACCCGCAGAACAATTTTAATTATCTTAATTTATAAACAACAAACAACTGACCATGAAAATTCATCATCTGCTTCTGGGTGCGGCCTTACTGGCTTCCGGGTTGTCGGCCACGGCACAGGATAACACGGTGACCGTACAGACCAAAAAGCTCGGCGCCGCCGTGCAACCCACCATGTACGGCGTGTTTTTCGAAGACATCAATTACGCTGCCGACGGCGGTCTTTATGCCGAACTCGTCAAGAACCGCTCTTTCGAATTCTATCCCGACCACTACATGGGCTGGAAAGTATTCGGCAATGTAGCATTGAAAAACGACGGTCCTTTTGAAAAGAATCCGCACTACGTACGACTGAGCAGCAGCGGACACTCCGACAAGTGGACCGGTATTCAAAACGAAGGATTCTTCGGTATCGGACTGAAAAAGAACGCCGACTACCGCTTCTCGGTATGGGCACGCGTACCGGACGGCACACCGGTGAACCTGCTGGTGCAGTTCATCGACCAAAGCACCGACGGCGAACGCCAGCAGTTCGTGGAGCACGTGCTGAAAATCGACTCGAAAGAATGGAAAAAATACCAGGTGGTGATGAAATCCAACCGCACGATCGACAAGGCCAACCTACGCATTTTTCTGGCTGACATGAACAAGCGCTCGGGCGGTGCCGGCGAAGTGGATCTGGAACACGTATCGCTCTTCCCCACAGATACATGGATGGGACATGAAAACGGTATGCGCAAGGATCTGGCACAAGCACTTTACGACATGAAACCGGGCGTGTTCCGTTTCCCGGGCGGATGTATCGTGGAAGGTACGGAAATGGGCGACCGCTACCAGTGGAAAAACACCGTAGGCCCCGTAGAAAACCGTCCGCTCAACAAGAACCGTTGGGAATATACCTTTAACCACCGTTTCTTCCCCGACTACTTCCAGAGCTACGGTCTGGGATTCTATGAATACTTCCTGCTGTCGGAAGAAGTGGGAGCCGAGCCGTTGCCCGTGCTGAATGTGGGTATGGTATGCCAGTATCAGAACTGGGACAAGGAAAGTGCCCACGCCGCCTGCACGGCCGAAGCCCTGAAACCGTTCATCGACGACTGCCTGGATCTGGTGGAATTTGCCAACGGAGGCACCGATACGAAATGGGGAAAAGTACGCGCCGAGATGGGACATCCCAAACCTTTCAACATGAAATTCCTCGCCATCGGCAACGAACAATGGGGCGAATTCTACTTCGAACGGCTGAAACCCTTTGTAGAAGCCATGCGCAAGGCGCATCCCGAAATCCAACTTATCGGTACATCGGGTCCAGACTCCGAAGGCAAAAACTTCGACCTGGGTTGGAAAGCCATGAAGGAACAGAAAGCCGACCTGGTGGACGAGCACTTCTACCGCCCGATCGACTGGTTTAAGAACAGCATGAACCGCTACGACAATTACGACCGGACCGGTCCCAAGGTATTTGCCGGCGAATACGCCTGCCACGACCGGGGAAAGAAGTGGAACCATGCCGGTGCCTCCATCTACGAAGCCGCTTTCATGACCAATCTGGAGAAAAACGCCGACATCGTACAAATGGCCACCTATGCCCCCCTGTTCGCCCACGTCGACGGCTGGCAATGGCGCCCGGACATGATCTGGTTTGACAACCTGCGCTGTGCCAAGACAGCCAGCTACTACGTGCAGCAGATGTATGCCATGAACAAAGGCACACACGTGCTGGCCACTGCCTTGTCCACGCCCACCCCGAAAGGAGAAGACGGCCTGTTTGCCAGTGCCGTATGGGACAAGAACACACAGGAATATATCGTAAAGGTGATCAACACCACCGACAAGGCCCAGAGCGTATGTATCCGGCTCGAAGGCTTGAAGAAAGCACCGGCCACGGCACAGACCCTCACACTGAATTGCAGCGACTACGATCTGGACAACACCGTAAACCAACCGAATGCCATCGTGCCCGTAGACGGCTTCGTCACCCTCGACGGAAACGCTATCAACACGACCGTAGACGGCAAGAATTTCGTGGTCTACAAAGTCAAGATGTAAACCACACAAACACGCTATTTGAACATCATCCCGAATACCGGCTTTCTCTTGAAGAAGCCGGATTCGGGATGTTTTTTGCACTCCCTTCCCCCCCGAAAGATTTTTTCATACAGGCTCTTTAATATTTCATTTCTCCGACAAACAGAAGGAAGCATCCGTATCGTTTTTCTGACTACTGGAATTCAGGCACTTACACAGCGAGCATCCCGATAAAAAGTCTTGCTCACCATTTTTCAACGCGGCGAGCATCCCGTTGAAACGGGGCGAGCACGCCGTTTGCGCGTCATGCTCACCCCGTTTTCACAAGGTAAGCAACAGCTGCATCAATCGTAAAAAAAGCGGACAACGGAAACGGAAAAGAACAGAAAAGACATCGACCGGCTTTTCCCGGTTCTCCCCCGGCATACAACCCTCCCAACCGTCACCGGCATGGACAAAAGCATCGTCGACCGCCGCCTTGTACGAAAATCATTCTGAAGCCGCACGGGCTTCCGTTTTTTTTTGTATCTTTGTTCCTTTATGTACGTCAGCCGGAAAAACCGGCATCGAAGACCCGAAAAATATGAATGTGACCGACCTGATCAACCGCCACGAGGGCACAGCCTTCTCTTTCGAAGTGCTCCCCCCGCTTAAAGGCACCGGTATCGACAAACTGTTCCATACCATAGACAGCCTGAAAGAGTTTGCTCCCCAATACATCAATATCACCACCCACCGGAGTGAGTTTGTGTACAAGGATATGGGCAACGGCATGATGCAGCGTTCACGCTTGCGTCGACGGCCGGGCACAGTGGCCGTGGCAGCCGCCATCCGACAGCAATACGGCATCCATGTGGTGCCGCACATCGTATGCAGCGGTTCCACGCAGGAAGAGCTGGAATACATGTTGCTCGACTTACAGTTTTTGGGCATTCACGACCTACTGGTGCTTCGGGGCGACAAAGCCCGGGAGGAAGCCGTCTACCAGCCTACTCCGGGCGGATATACGCATGCACTGGAACTGGTCGAACAGATCAACCGGTTCAATGCGGGTTTCTTCGCCGACGGCTCGCCCGTCAAGGTACCGGGCATACCGTTCGATTACGGCGTGGCTTGCTATCCCGAAAAGCACGAAGAGGCGCCCAACCCTGCCAGCGATCTGGAAGTACTGAAAATGAAAGCCGACGCCGGAGCCAAATATGCCGTAACACAATTGTTCTACGACAACGAGAAATACTTCGATTTTGTGAGACGGGCACGGGAGGCAGGAATCACCATTCCCATCATTCCCGGTATAAAACCGTTTGCCAAACTGTCGCAGCTGACCATGGTGCCGAAAACATTTCATTGCGACCTGCCCGAAGCACTGACCTGCGAGATAAAAAAATGCACTACGGATGCCGCCGTAAAACAGGTAGGTATAGAATGGGCCGTAGACCAGTGTCGCGAACTGATCCGTCACAAAGTGCCGAGCCTGCATTTCTATACCGTATCGGCCGTAGAGAGCATTCGTGAGATAGCCGGACAAATCTATTAAGAGCGATGTTATTCAGAGACGTAGTCGGACAAGAGGATATAAAGCGTCGGCTCCTCGCCGAAACGCATACCGGACGCATCCCCCATGCGCTGATGTTTTGCGGACCGGCCGGAAGCGGGAAACTGCCGCTGGCACTGGCCTATGCCCGCTACCTGCTGTGCGAATCGCCCTCCGAAACGGATGCCTGCGGCGTATGTCCCGCCTGCCGGATGACGCAGAATTATGCGCACCCCGACTTGCACTTCTCCTTTCCCGTCGTCCGGTACAAAGATGCCGAGCGCTCCGTATCGGATGTGTATCTGGACAAATGGAGGGAACAACTGACCCGAAGCCCTTACTTCGACCTGGCCGACTGGCTGGCCGATATGGAAGCAGGCAACCAGCAGGCGATGATCTACGCCGCCGAAAGCGATGCCATACAGAAACGGCTCTCACTGAAATCCAGCCAGGGGGGGCGCAAGGTGCTTGTCATGCGCTGGCCGGAGAAGATGCGCGTGGAATGCGCCAACAAGCTGCTTAAGCTAATCGAGGAGCCGCCGGTCGGAACAGTCTTTCTGCTGGTAAGCGAAACACCGGACAAGGTATTGCCCACCATCCTGAGCCGCACACAAAGTATCAGGGTGCCGGCACTGGAACAGGGCATACTGGAACAGGCGCTCATCACCCGGCATCATCTCCGTCCCGAGGAAGCCGGACTGCCGGCACGACTGGCCTGCGGCAGCTACACGGCGGCTGTAAAGGCACTGACGGTAAACAACGAAAGCGCCCTGTTTTTCGATTTGTTCGTCATGCTGATGCGATTGAGCTACCAGAGAAACATCAAAGAAATGCGGAAATGGAGCGAACGGATCGCCGCAATGGGACGCGAACGCCAGAAGGACTTTCTGGCCTACTGCCAGCGCCTGATCCGGGAAAACTTCATCTACAACTTTCATCGGGAGGAACTTACGTATCAGACACCGGAGGAAAACAATTTTTCAAAGAACTTCGCCCGTTTTGTCAACGAGCGAAACATAATACCCATTATGGAGGAGCTGAGCGCTGCCGAACGCGATATAGAACAAAACACGAACCCCAAGATGGTGTTCTTCGACTTCGCTCTGAAAATGATAGTGCTGCTCATCCAATAACTCAAAAAACAAACAGAATGGACAACGACTTCAAACTGAACGGCAAAGACCGGGGCCTGTGCGCCAAAGGATGCGGCCGACAAAATAACCAGCTGAACACCTACGACTATCTGGCCGACATACCGGACAACAACAACGCATCGGATCTGGTGGAGGTGCAATTCAAGAACACCCGGAAAGGGTATTATCGCAACACCAACCGCCTGCCGTTGGAAAAAGGGGACATTGTGGCGGTAGAAGCCTCGCCCGGACACGATATAGGCACCGTGACACTCACCGGCAAACTGGTACCTTTACAGATGAAAAAGGTCACCATGAAGTCGGACACGGAAATCAGGCGTGTCTACCGCAAAGCCAAAGCGGTGGACATGGAAAAATACGAAGAGGCCAAAGCCCGCGAACACGAGACGATGATACGCTCGCGCCAGATTGCCAAGGACCTGGGGCTGGAGATGAAGATCGGCGACGTGGAATATCAGGGGGACGGCAACAAAGCCATCTTCTACTACATCGCCGACGGACGCGTAGACTTCCGCCAGTTGATCAAGGTGCTGGCAGAAGCTTTTCACGTACGCATCGAGATGAAGCAGATCGGCGCGCGGCAGGAAGCCGGGCGAATAGGGGGGATAGGCCCCTGCGGCAGAGAGCTTTGTTGTGCCACATGGATGAAAAGTTTTGTTTCGGTGTCTACCAGTGCGGCACGCTATCAGGACATCTCCCTTAACCCGCAGAAACTGGCCGGACAGTGCGCCAAACTGAAATGCTGCATGAACTACGAAGTGGATATGTATGTGGAAGCCGGCAAGCGGTTGCCGAGCCGGGAGGTATCCCTGCTCACCCAAAACGGAGAATACTTCTTCTTCAAAGCCGACATTCTTTCGGGCATGGTGACGTATTCTTCCGACAAAAACATAGCCGCCAATCTGGTGACCATTCCTGTCCGAAGAGCGTTCGAAGTGATCGGCATGAACCGCAAAGGAGAGAAGCCCGAGCAACTGAACGAAAACGGATCGGCAGGGCCCAAACGTCCGGTGGACCTGGTGGAACAGGAAAGTCTTACACGCTTCGACAAACGAAAGAAGCCCAGAAACAAAAACCGGGGACGGAATACGGAAGGGAATCGCAACCGGAACAGCGGGGCACCCGGCATTTCCCAGGAAACGCTTTCGGGAGGAAACGAGACGGCAGCCCCCGAAACCGGCGAGAAAAAAGAAGGGAACGGCGAAAGAAGAGAACGGGAAAACCGCAACCGCAACGGACGTAACCGCAACTACCGGGGCAACCGCGACGAGCGTCCGCGCAACCGGGAAAACCGGTCGCAGCCCAACCGGGAGAACAGCAGAACCGAAAACGCCAAACCGGATACGGCCAAAGAATGAAAGGCCGCCTCAGACACCGGTTCTTGTTTTCCGCATCCGTCTGCTGCCTTCTTGCAGCAAGCGGATGCGGAGACGGAACCGTATTCCACCAATACCGACCGACCCCTTTAAAAGGCTGGGACAAGCAAGACACACTTTATTTCGAACTTCCACCCATGCCTGCCACACAAACCTGCCACCTGACACTGGAGTTCCGCACCACTTGCGCCTTTCCCTATCAGAACCTGTGGCTGGTAGTCGAACAACGCCTGCACGACCCCAAACGGCTGCGGCGCGACACCATCGAATATGTGCTGACCGGACCGCAAGGAACCGACAAGGAAAAAGGTGTCAACCTGACTTCGCACGAACGGGATCTCCCCCCGGAAAAATTCATCGGCGGACAGCACGGACAGATATGTGTCTACCACATCATGAGGCGGGAAACGGTACCCGGCATCTGCGATGTGGGGCTGCGCCTCTCCACCGACAACCGGCACTAACGTTTCAACCGGTTACGACCGGCATCAATGCGCAGGAAGATAAAAAGCAACAGGGTGAAGCCCCATAGTGAAGAACCTCCGTAACTGAAAAACGGCAAAGGGATGCCGATAACGGGCGTCAGTCCAAGCACCATCCCCACGTTGATGAATACATGAAACAAAAAGATGCTCATCACCGAATACCCGTACACGCGGCCAAACGTATAGGGCTGTCGTTCGGCCACATGAATAAGCCGGAGAATCAGCATCAGAAAGAGCAACAAGACACCGGCCGACCCGATAAAGCCTTCTTCCTCACCTACGGTACAGAAAATAAAGTCGGTGTCCTGCTCCGGCACATACTTCAACTTGGTTTGCGTCCCGTTCAGAAAACCTTTGCCGCCCAAGCCGCCGGATCCGATGGCGATCTTGGCCTGATTCACATTGTATCCCGTACCGCGCGGGTCGTCTTTCAAACCGAGAAGCACTTGGATGCGCACCTGCTGATGAGGTTCCATACGGCTCAACAGAAAATCGGTCGAGTAAAAGAACACCATCGACAAAGCCGCAAACGAAGCGATATAGGCATAACGCTTGACGCGCCCGCCGAGCCATAGATAAAGCAGGTAGAGGATAGCCCCCAGCAGCACGGCCAACTGCACCCAGGTAATATCGAAAGGCAGCACAAACTTGGACAGCAGCAGCGCCAGCAACGTAGTTCCCCCTCCGTAACCCAGTAACCGCCACACCGTTTTTTTCTCCTTGCAGTACACACGTACCATGCCCGCCGTGAAGATCAGAATAAGCAAAAGCACGGAAAAGGCACCGACGGAAGCCGGGGTCTCCCAAAGCGGTTCGTCGCTATAACGCACACCCACCACAAAATAGACCACGGCCGACACTCCCGCAAATAGTACGGAACCGGGCATTCCCTCGCGATAAAACATCAGGAAGAACGCCAGATACACCAGTGCGGAGCCCATCTCACGCTGCGCGATGATGAGCCCCATCGGTACCAACACAAGCAGAACGGTGATAATGAAATCCCTCCAGCGGTTTATACTGTACCCGTACGTACTCATGAACTTCGCCACGGCCAGCGCCGTGGCAAATTTAGCGAACTCGGCCGACTGAAAGCTGAACGAACCGATCTTTATCCAGGAATGCGACCCCTTGATGTCGGGAGCCAGAAAAGGGGTGGCGGCCAACAACCCCAGAAGGATTATATATATAATGTATGAAAGGCTGTCGAAAACGCGTTCGTCGAACAGCAGCACAATCGCCCCCAGAAGCAGGGAAGTGCCTATCCACACGATCTGCATCCCGGAACGGGAACTGAACGAAAAAATGTCGCCGCCCTGACTGAAATCATAGCTGGCGCCGCACACACTCATCCAGCCCAGTGCCAGAAGAGCCATATAGATGAGTATCGTCATCCAGTCCAGTGAGTACCAGACACCGGGATTACCGCGATTGACTGCCATAAGATATTCGTTTATTTTGAAACATTTCCGCTTTCTTCTCGCTCTCGGGCGACAATTTGCCCCTGATGTACTGCTCCATCATCAGCGCCCCCAACGGCACACCGTAATCGGCTCCCCAGCCACCGTTCTCCACATACACGGCAATCGCTATCTGAGGGTTCTCCATCGGAGCAAAACCCAGAAAGGCCGAATGGTCGTGTCCCCGGTTTTGTGCCGTACCGGTCTTGCCGCACACGGCATACCATGCGTTATTGGCCGAACGGCAGGTCCCCTGTTCCACCGCCCGGCGCATGCCCTGCACCACCACTTCGTAGTTACGGCGGTCCACCCGGGTATAGTGTTTCCGGGTAAACGTGGTGTCGAGCGGTTCATCCTGTATTTCCTTTACAATATGCGGCGTGAGGTAATACCCCCGGTTGGCGATGGTGGCCCCCAGGTTGGCTATCTGCAACGGCGTCAGATCCACTTCGCCCTGCCCGATGGAGATGCTTATCACCGTCAGTCCTTTCCATGCGCCCCGGTAATGCTCGTCGTAGTAGTCGGCATTGGGAATAAACCCGCGCACCTCGCCCGGCAGGTCCACACCCAGTTTGTAACCGAAGCCCATCGAAACCATATAATCCTTCCACACGTTCATGGCTTCCTGCGTAGTCTTGTATTTCTTGCGGTTGCTGAACATGTAATGCAGTCCCCAGCAGAAATAGCCGTTGCAGGAAGTACCGATGGCCGGTATCAGCGGTGTGGGCGAGGCATGACCGTGGCACCCCACATGCAGACGCCCGTAGTTGAAACCGTGCGAACAGGGGAAAGCCGTGGAAGGGGTGATGATGCCTTCCTGCAGGAATGTCAGTGCCTGCGAAGTCTTGAAGGTGGAACCCGGCGGATAGCGTCCCATGATGGCGCGGTTCAGCAACGGTTTCATCGGATCGCGGCTCAGGCGCAGATGATTCTTTCCCCGCTGCCGGCCCACCATGATACGGGGGTCGTACGTAGGAGCCGACACCATGCACAGGATTTCTCCCGTAGCCGGCTCTATCGCCACGATGCTCCCCAGCTTTCCCTCCATCAGGCGCTCCCCCAACGCCTGTAGCTCCAGGTCGATGGTCAGTGTGAGGTTCTTGCCCGGAATGGGATCGCGGTCGAAGCGTCCCTCCTGGTAGTTGCCTTTGATGCGTCCGTGCACATCGCGAAGCAGGATTTCCACACCCTTCTCGCCCCGCAACTGCTTCTCGTAGTAGCGCTCCACTCCCAGTTTGCCGATATAGTCACCGCCCTGATAATAGTCGTCCTTCTCTATGTCGGTCGGCGACACCTCCCCCACATCACCCAGGATATGGGCGGCATACGGATAGTTGTACTGACGGATGGAACGCTTCTGTATGTAGAATCCCGGGAAACGGAAAAGCTTTTCCTGAAAGGTGCTGAATTCCTCGGCCGACAGCTGGCTCATGAACAATTGCTGGGTGTGGCGGGAATAACCGGGATTGCGCAGCGGGTCTTTGATTTCCGCCATGCGCTTCTTATAAAATTCTTCCGTAATGCCCAGGCTGGCGCAGAGGTCGAGCGTATCCACCCCCCACTGTTCGGACATCACTACCATAATATCGTAGGCCGGCTGGTTGTACACCAGCAATTTTCCCCTACGGTCGGAAATGGCGCCCCGGGCCGGAAACTGTATTTTCTTCAGGAAAGCGTTGGAGTCGGCGTTCTTCTTGTAGTCGTCGCTCATGATCTGGAGCGTGAACAGCCGCACGATATAGATGAGGATGATGGCAGCCGCCACTCCTCCGATTACAAAACGCCGTTTCTCCAGATCGTAATTAACCATCGCTCCCGCCGTTATCTGCTGCTGCGCAAACGCTCGAAAGCCAGACAGATGAACAACGTAAGCAACCAGCTTCCGGCCATGCTGCAAAGCAGATCAAGCCCATTAAAGAAAGAAAAATACTCCAAGGAAAAGAATACCAGATGATACAGGACGGTGACCAGCGCCACATAACGGATGTATGCCCCCGTGCCCATGCTGCGGTAGGACAACACCGCATCCTCCACACAGTCCTGGGGAGCCATCACCCGCAGCAGCGTGGGCTGGATCAGGGCCGACAGCGTCATCGACGCAGCCGCCACACCGGGCGTATCCGAAAACACATCTACCGTCAGCCCCAGTGCGAAACTCCACAGCAGCATACTGTTACGGGACGTCTCCAGCGGGAAGAGGAACAGGAAATAGACATAGACCAACGGCGTGGCATAGCCCAGGAAGTGCACATGATTGAAGATGAGCACCTGAAGCGCCACCAGGAGCAACACCCATAACAGACGAACAAAAAAGACGAGAATCATAGCGTTTACTTCTTTTTCTTTTCCTCATTCCAGCGGTTTTCCAGCTCTTTCACCTCCGGCTGGTGCGGGTTGGCCACCACACACACATCGCGCAGGCAACCGAAATCCGTCGAGAGATTGACTTCCAGCTCATACGACAGGCCGTCCTCCGAATTGAGAATACGGGAAATCTTGCCCACAAAGATACCGGGCGGGAATATGGCCGAGAATCCGCTGGTCTCCACCACATCGCCTATCTTGAAATGGGCATGGCGCGGAATGTCGGTCAGCACGGCATACAGCGACCGGCGTCCGTCCCAGTGCAGATAACCGAAATAATCGGTGTTCCGCAACCGGCAACTGATGCTCGACTTGGAATTGAGCACGGGGATCACCAGCGAATAATGGGGCGAGGTGAGGTAGACGATACCCACCACACCCGTGCCGCACACCACACCCATCTCGGGCTGCACGCCGTCCCGTTCTCCTTTGTCGATGGTGATGTAGTTGTCCCGTTTCCGCAGGGTGTTCGTAATCACTTTCGCTTCTATCAGCTCCGCGCCCTCCAGCAGACTGCGCTGGCGCAGCTCGGCATACGTGCTGTCGTGGCCCGCCCGGCGCAGTTCCGTCCGCATCGCCCGGACCTGCTGTTCCAGCAACAGGTTCCGGCGCACCAGCTCACGGTTGGCATCGCGCAACGACCAGTAGGAAGCGGCTTCGGCCTCCCACTCCAGCACCTTTCCGGTCACGGTGTTGGCGGATGTGAACCACACGCTCCCCTGATACGCATTGAAACGGAAAAGCAGGAACAGGCTCACCGCCTCGAGTAAAACGAACACGAGCCAGTAGTTGTATTTGGCCAGGAAATCAAGCAGATTGCGCACAATGTCCCCGTGTTACGTTCTTCACCAGCGTTACATCAAGAATGAGAAATTGTTCACATTCTTCAAGGCCACTCCCGTACCCTTGGCCACACTGTGCAAGGGGTCTTCGGCAATATGAAACGGGATATTGATCTTGTCGGTCAGACGTTTGTCCAGTCCGCGCAGCAAGGCGCCGCCGCCGCTCAGCCAGATACCGTTGTGCACGATGTCGGCATACAGCTCGGGCGGGGTGTTCTCCAGCGCACTGAGCACCGCCGTCTCTATCTTGGCAATGGTCTTCTCCAGGCAGTGGGCTATCTCCTGGTAGCATACGGGCACCTCCATCGGCAGGGCCGTGATGCGGTTCGGTCCGTGCACCACGTAGTCTTCGGGAGCATCGTCGCCCAGATCGGTGAGCGCCGCGCCCACGTGTATCTTGATACGCTCGGCCATACGCTCGCTCACCTTCACGTTATGCTGCCGGCTCATATATTCACGGATGTCGGCCGTCAGGTCGTCACCGGCCACGCGCAGCGAATTGTTGGCCACGATACCGCCCAGCGAGATCACGGCGATCTCCGTCGATCCGCCGCCTATGTCCACGATCATGTTGCCCTGAGGGGCCTCCACGTCGATGCCGATACCGATAGCGGCGGCCATCGGTTCGTAAATCAGATAGATCTCGCGCGCACCGGAGCGTTCGGCGGAATCGCGCACGGCACGCAGTTCCACCTCGGTGGAACCGGAGGGCACGCCGATCACCATGCGCAGGGAAGGCGAGAAGAGCCGGCTGCCGGTGTGCACCATCTTGATCAGCCCGCGCATCATCTGCTCGCAGGCGTTGAAGTCGGCTATCACGCCGTCGCGCAACGGACGCACCGTGCGGATGCTGGCATGTGTTTTCTCGTACATCATCTTGGCCTTCTCGCCCACGGCTATCATCTTGTCCTCGCGGCGATCCAGCGCCACCACGGAAGGCTCGTCCACCACAATCTTGCCATCGCAGATGATGATGGTGTTGGCCGTGCCCAGGTCCATGGCTATTTCTTTGGTCAAAGAAAAGAATTTCATTGTTTCAACTCATTCAACGGATTTACATATATACGCTACACGCGCTCTTACTTCTCGAAATAGGCGTGGATGGCCGTGTCGTAATGGCTGCTCACCCCGAACGCCTGCTTGGCAAACCAGCGGCGGTCTTCGATGTCGGTCTGCGCGCCCTTCTTCTCCAGCAGGTCGAGCAACGGACGGTATTCGGCCTTGCTGGGCACGATCACCACGTCCTTGAAGTTCTTGGCTCCGGCGCGGATGAGCGAAATGCCGCCTATGTCGATCTTCTCGATGATGTCGGCCTCGCAGGCGCCGCCGGCCACGGTCTCCTCAAACGGGTACAGGTCCACAATCACAAGGTCGATGGCCGGAATCTCGTACTGCGCCATCTGCGCCTCGTCCTCGGCCAGTCCGCGACGGCCCAGTATGCCGCCGAAGATTTTGGGATGCAGCGTCTTCACGCGACCGCCCAGAATGGAGGGATACGTCGTCACCTCCTCCACCTTGCGGCAGGGATAGCCCAAGCTTTCGATGAAACTTTGCGTACCGCCCGTCGAGAGGAACTCCACACCCTCTTCGTGCAACTTGGCCAGGAGGGCCTCCAGACCGTCTTTATGGTAAACGGACACCAGCGCCGTTTTGATTTTCTTCGTTTCTGCCATTGTCGTAAATAAGATTTTTATTTTTAGGGTGCAAAGATACGAATTTTAAACGAACACCTTATCATGAAACCGGCAAAAAACGGGGCGGAAAACGAAAAAAAGAACGCGATCCGCGCAGCCCGGAAAAACGAAGACAACCGACGAAAAAACAGGCCGTCCGGCGCCTCTTCCTTCCGGTCCGCCCGCCGGAACTTCCGTTCACGATTTAAAGTGTACAAACCACGGTTTAGTCTGTACACTTCAAGGCGTGTTTTCCGCACTTCGTGCCTTGATGTGAACATGATTTCGAGACGGATGAGGATTTATATCCGCAAAAACCGATGTTTACGTCGGCTTCGGCAATGTTTTCGCGCCTCATCCGTTTGTCCCGCCTTCCGCCGGGTTCATCACGACCGTTTGCAGCCGTTATCGGGCGAGTGTCCTACCCCGCTAAAAACGCAACAGGCATTCGCGCCCCATACTCTCCCACCGGACCGACAGTCCCGCGCATCCCGAAAGTGCATTTCCGGCAAGCGATGCGGCTCTGTGATTCCACTCTTAACCGGACAATTATCATCACCACTTCATGTATTCATACAAAAACTTCCTTGTTTGCCTCAATAAGGCATTTTATTGAGGCAAACAAGGAAGTTTAACATGTAAAGAATCGAAACGGCAGAATAAGCCGACCGCTTCGTTTATTTGGTAACGGGACGAACCGTGCGCCCATAGACACGGGAACTTTGATACCATCCTTTGCCATCAGAACCGAACTTCAGACCATACGCAAAACGTTCAGCATCCGGCACAATGGTACCCGCCCAATAAAAACCGCCTGTACCATCCACGCCCGGATTGTCGTTCCAGGGATTTCCCGTTACCGGTAAAAAAATGGAGTTCCCATTAGGCCCTGTTATCATATAACCGTTCACGCCTTTATATTGTGTCCATTTCCATATACATTTATTTATCAGTTCCAAACCTTCGTTCAAAGTAGGCATACGCCACGCACCGCCCCACTTGGCATGAGCCACATCGTACTGAGTACCGCTGATATTATTACCGATATTAATAAAATTCGCAGACTGAGAATCATAATGAGCGTAAGTAGCTATATTATAGATCGTTTTCTCATTTGTTTCTCCCCAAGCATAATAGCCGCCGGCCTGCTCGGGCGATGCGGCTCCCACGTTGTGGCTGGCCCATTTCACACTAAGCCCCAAGTCGATGACCTCGCCCTCGGTGGGGCCGTCCTCCTTCGTGGTGAAAGAGCGCACCTCGCCGTAATGATATACCCCGTCAAGAGCCAGGCGGGCACGGTAGTAATAGGTCGTGTTCTCTTTCAGACCAGTCAACGAGACGGAGAAATCGCCGTCTGTCTTTTGACCGGAACTGACATACATGCTTGTGCTTGCAGTAAGGTCTTCCGAACGACCGTACAGTATTCCCAGGTCGCAAGATTTTTGTGTGTTCTCCAAGCCGGAAGCATAACCGGAAACTAGTGCCGTATTTGCGGTTATAGAGGCGGCTTCGCCGGTTTTTACCTTAATTTCAATGGTCTCTCCTATAACGGGGCGAACCGAAAAACCGTACTCACAGAAGACATAGCTCCAATCCTTGTTACTCGGGTAAAAGGCTAGGTCGTAAGCGGTGCACCCGTCGGTTGGATTGTGCGTACCTGACCAGTAGTAACCGATTACACCGTCACTGTCGAAATTCTCATAAGTGTGGCTACCCGCCGCCGGCAAGAAAATGAAATTACCGTTGGGACCGGTGACCAAATGCCCTTTTACACCTTTATAGGTAGTCCACTTCCAAGTACATTTATCGATTAACTCTTTTATTTCATCCGCAGTCGGCATACGCCACTTACCGCCCCACTTGACACGGGCTACATCGTACTGTGTGCCGCCGATATTATTGCCGATATAAATGTTATAACCCGTATTAGAATTATAATAAGCATAAGTTTCCAAACTATAAACCGCCTTCTCCTCCGTCTCTCCCCAAGCGTAATACTCGCCGTACTGTTCGGGCGAAGCGGCGCCCACGTTGTGACTGGCCCATTTCACGCTAAGGCCCAGGTCGACGGCCTCGCCCACAGCGGGTTGCGGCGTGGCGGCATGGTCGATCGCCGACAAAGGGATGCGGGTAACGCCGCCGGCTGTATGCACCTGCTGTGCCTGCCAGCTTTGCTGTTCCTGACCGTCGGCATCCTGCCGCGACCAGGTGATGCTGTCGATGTCCGCCTTGCGGAAAGCGTCGAACTGCCCGTCATTACGGTAGATGTAGATGTAGTTCTGTGCCGCGATGCCCGTAGCCAGTGAGAGCATCGCCAGGAGGGTGTAGATCGTCTTTTTCATGGTTTGCGGATTTTAAAGTTACCGATGGCTGTTTTTATCACGTAAAGTCCGGCGGGCAGCGTGCGCATGTCGGCGGTAGCGTCCCCCGCCTCACCGGTCGTTGCGTCGAGCTGTTTCTTGCCGTCGAGGGCATACACCTCTACCGGTGAGTTCGCCGGCAGGGCGGAGAGCTGTAGCCGTCCGTCCGACAGGCGGAAGCGTACCTCCCGCAGTCCGGGGGCGTCGATCTTCGTCGGTGCCGCCCATTCGTAGGTGAAACGTTCCACATCCCCGGCGGGGAAGGCCCATTCGTGGGTGCGTGTTGTCACCCGCATCTCTTCGTCGGTGAAGGTCACCTTGGGCTGTTCGTCGAGCAGCACCGTCACTTTCTGCCCGTCGGTCTTCCAAAAGGCCACGGCATTCACCTCTTCCGCTCCAGCGGCGGAGGCCAGGGCCAGCAGGGCCGGGAGCAGCATTGTCTTTCTGAGTTTCATAACTTTTGTTGTTTGTGGTTTATAAAAATGATAATGAATCCGGTTATGTTTCGATAGGTCCGCCCCGCAGGCAGAGGGCAAACCGTCGTGCTTCTTTTGGGTATTTCCTTGCATGTTCTCGGGTGCGGATAAGGATGTATTTGATAAAAACATGACAAAAGTACGACCTTCCTACGGCTTCTCCTATAAGAATGTAACATTAGATTTATAGCAAGCAAGAAAACTGACTACATTTTATGAGCAAATAATGCCGGCAGGCGGTGGCGGGACGTTGCCGATGAACGGCATGACAGCATTCCCTCGCGGTCATCCACCGGCAACAGGAAGTAGTCGGGCGGAAAGGATGCAAAATAAGCATTGTGAACAGCGGTAATGTTTAAGCGCTTCGCCTAACTTGGTTATTCTGTGACGGGGCGAACCGTATGACTGCACTCACGGGAGTTGCCGCAATACCCGTAACCCGAATAGAAGAACAGGTAGTAGGCGTCGTACTCGCTGCCCGAACCGAGCGTACCCGACCAGTAGCCACCGTACGAGCCCTCGTTGTAGAGATACTCATCCCAGCGGACACCCGCCACAGGCAAGAAAATGGAATTACCGTTAGGACCGGTGACCAATTGACCGTTCACGCCTTTATAAGTAGTCCACTTCCAAGTACATTTATTGATTAACTCTTTTATCTCATCCAAAGTCGGCATACGCCACACACCGCCCCACTTGACACGGGCCACATCGTACGGCGTGCCGCTGATATTGTCGCCGATAGGAACATATCCCGTACCTGATTTATAATAAGCATAGGAATCCTCGCTATAAACCGTCTTCTCTTCCGTCTCTCCCCAAGCATAATAACCGCCGTACTGTTCGGGCGAAGCGGCGCCCACGTTGTGGCTGGCCCATTTCACGCTAAGGCCCAGGTCGACGGCCTCGCCCACAGCGGGTTGCGGCGTGGCGGCATGGTCGATCGCCGACAAAGGGATGCGGGTAACGCCGCCGGCTGTATGCACCTGCTGTGCCTGCCAGCTTTGCTGTTCCTGACCGTCGGCATCCTGCCGCGACCAGGTGATGCTGTCGATGTCTGCCTTGCGAAAAACGTTAAAATTCCCGTCATTGCGGTAGATGTAGAGGTAGTTCTGTGCCGGGATGTCCGTAGCCAGTGAGAGCATCGCCAGGAGGGTGTCAATCTTCGTCGGTCCCGCCCATTCGTAGGTGAAACGTTCCACATCCCCGGCGGGGAAGGCCCATTCGTGGGTGCGTGTTGTCACCCGCATCTCTTCGTCGGTGAAGGTCACCTTGGGCTGTTCGTCGAGCAGCACCGTCACTTTCTGCCCGTCGGTCTTCCAAAAGGCCACGGCATTCACCTCTTCCGCTCCGGCGGCGGAGGCCACGGCCAGCAGGGCCGGGAGCAGCATTATCTTTTTACTTTTCATAAGACAATAGGTTTATATTATGATAGAAGCTGTTGCATTTTTTACTTTCCCTCGCAGAAACTTTCACCGAAAGAGCCATCCGAAAAACAGATACTTATCAAGTATTTTTCAAATATTCCGGCTCATCGATGTAAGCATCTGTGATAAGATTCCATGTAAAGGTACAATTAATCCGTCACTCCACACAAAGAAAAAGCATGAAAATATACACAAAATGAAAAAATACGCAAGATTTCATGAACCGGGGTTCTATTTGCATTAAGTTGATTTGCGGGTTTGATACGGCGAAGCCCCTCGCAAAAATAAAAATCCGCCAAAGATACAGCCTCCTGTCAGGCAGCAAACAGAGCGACTACACCGCACTCATACATCGGATTCTTTATCGGTAAGTCGAAAAAAAATCGAGTTACCGATAAAGAATCGACACATTTCGCCCTTTTTGCACAAACCGCCAGCTTAAAAACACCGCTACTCCGTCGTCCATACAAACCGTCCTCCGACCACTAAAGCGACCAACCGTTTATTTCTCCTTTTCATAAGCACGGCTTCGTTTCGTTTTCTTCCTCCCTCCGCACAATATACGCTTTTTTAACCGTAGCATCCCCACGAAAAGGAATAAAAGCGCTATCTTTGTCACGCTGCGGGAGGCGGCCATTCTCTTCCGGCAGCATCCCACCGAAATTCGCATACGTACAAAAAAACAACAAATATGAAAACACACTCTTTGCTTTTTGCCTTATTCGTGATGGTGCTGGCTTCCGCAACCGGAACAAGCCGGGCAGCAACCGACATGCCGCACTACTCTGTGGCGGGATTCTATCCGCTGGAAGGAAGCGGACGCATCGTACAATCGCTCAACCCGGCCTGGCGATTCCACCGGGGCGACGTGCCCGACGGGGGTAGCGAGCGTCTGAACGACAGCCGTTGGGCGGTGGTGTCGCTGCCGGACGGCATCGAGACCTTGCCGGCCGAAGCCAGCGGCTGTGTCAATTACCAAGGACCGGTATGGTACCGCAAGCATTTCGCCCCCGGAAAGGAGTTGCGGGGGAAGCGCCTCTTCGTACACTTCGAAGGCATCATGGGTAAATCGGAAATCTGGCTCAACGGCAAGCGGCTGCTTACTCATTTCGGGGGCTTCCTGCCGGCCATCGTAGACGTAACGGAGCATATCCGGCCCGAAGCCGATAATCTGCTGGCCGTGAAAGCCGACAACAGCGACGATCCCTCCTATCCGCCGGGAAAAGCACAGGACGTGCTGGATTTCTGCTACTTCGGCGGTATCTATCGCGACTGCTGGCTCATCGCCCACAACCCGGTATACATCACCGACCCGAACTACGAGAACGAACAGGCCGGAGGCGGATTGTTCGTATCATATAATAAGGTGTCGGAACGCTCGGCCGATATGCGCCTCGACCTGCATGTGCGCAACCGAGGCGACCGCACCTTCAGCGGACGGGCCGAATACCTGCTGAAAGACACGACCGGCGCCGTAGTGAAACGTATCCGCCAGACGCTGACGCTGAAAGCGGGGACAGCAGGCCGCATCAGCCGCACCGTAACCCTGAAAGAACCGCACCTGTGGTCGCCGGAATCGCCGTATCTGTACCGGCTGGAGGTGAGACTGACCGACGGCAAGGGACGCATCGTAGACGGATATGCAAGACGTATCGGCGTGCGGAGCATCGAGTTTCGCGGCATCGACGGTTTCTGGCTCAACGGACGTCCGTACGAAAGCAAACTGATCGGAGCCAACCGGCACCAGGATTTTGCCGTCGTAGGCAATGCCTTGTCCAACAACCTGCACTGGCGCGACGCCAAAAAGCTGCGCGACGCCGGACTGAAAGTAATCCGCAACGCCCACTACCCGCAAGATCCGGCGTTCATGGACGCCTGTGACGAGCTGGGGTTGTTCGTCATCGTGAACACACCGGGCTGGCAGTTCTGGAACGAAGCCCCTTCGTTTGCCGAACGGGTGTACGACAACATCCGGCAGATGGTGCGGCGCGACCGTAACCATCCTTGCGTATGGCTGTGGGAACCGATCCTGAACGAGACGTGGTATCCCGAGGACTTTGCCCGCAAGGTGAAAGAGACGGTAGAGGAGGAATATCCTTATCCCTACAGCTACACCGCCTGCGACGAACGGGCCCGGGGCAGCCAATATTATACGGTACGTTTCCGCCACCCCGTCAACGGGAATCCCGATGAACGGCAGGCACAGACCGATTCGGCGGTGACCTATTTCACCCGTGAATGGGGCGATCACGTGGACGACTGGAACTCGCACAATTCGCCCAGTCGGGTAAGCCGCAGCTGGGGTGAGGTGCCGATGCTGGTGCAAGCCGACCATTACGGTGCGCCCTCCTACCCCTACACCTGTTACGAGACCTTGTTCCGCACCCCACGCCAGCATGTGGGCGGCACCTTGTGGCATTCGTTCGACCATCAGCGGGGCTACCATCCCGACCCGTTCTACGGCGGCATCATGGATGCGTTCCGGCAACCGAAGACATCCTACTACATGTTCTGCGCCCAGCGTGCCCCCAACGAACGGAACCCGCTGGCCGAAAGCGGACCGATGATCTACATCGCCAACGCACTGACCCCGTTCTCGCCGCACGACGTCACCGTGTATTCCAACTGCGACACGGTGCGCCTGATTACGTCCGGCATGCAGAGCGACACGTTATGGAGCTGCCGCCCCACAGCCAAAGACGGAGGTATGCCGCATCCGGCTTTCCTGTTCAAAGATGTGTTCTCACACGAAAAAGACAAGAAAATGAGCCGCCGGGGCAAGGAGGCGGAATCGTACCTGCTGGCCGAAGGCATACAAAACGGACGGACGGTGGCTTCGCACAAAGTATATCCGGCACGCCGGCCCGTACATCTACGACTGGAAGCCGATCTGCAAGGAAGGCCGCTACGGGCCGACGGTTCGGACATTGTCACCGTCATCGCTTCTGTAACCGACCATCGCGGGACAGTGAAACGGTTGAACAATAACCACATCCGTTTTTGGGTGGAAGGAGAAGGCGAACTGATAGCCGACGAAGAAACTGCCACCAACCCACGCCGGATAGAATGGGGAACGGCCCCCGTGCTGTTGCGCAGCACCACACGCCCGGGGCTTATCCGGGTGCATGCTTCCGTACTGTTGCCGGGCAAGCACACCCCGACGGAGGCGGTGCTGGAACTGACTTCGGCAGCTCCCGAATACCCGTTGCTGTACAGCGCAGAAGAAGAAAAAGCCGGCACACAATACCGGCGCACCGGAGAACGGAATGCCGGACAGTCGGCGCAGACCTCCTCGGCCGAACGGCTGAAAGAAGTGGAACGCCAACAAAAAGATTTCGAATAAGGACCACCGCCGGACGCTTCCCGCAAGTGTCCGGCGGTTTGCCGTATACGCCGACAGACCGTTTCCGTTTCTTATGGTTTTATGCGGTACTTACGGCAAGATTCGCTATCTTTGCACGAATTATTGTGAAGAGAACAAGATGAACCGACAATACCCCTCGGCACTGCTGGAAAAAGCGGTAAACGAATTTGCCAAGCTACCGGGCATAGGGCCTAAAACGGCCATGCGGCTGGTGCTTCATCTGCTGCGTCAGGATGTTTCGTGTGTAGAAAGTTTCGGGCAATCGATCATTACACTGAAACAGAAAGTAAAGTACTGCAAGACGTGCCATAACCTGTCGGATGAGGACATCTGCTCCATCTGTTCGGACCCGCGCCGGGACGCCTCGACGGTGTGCGTGGTGGAAAACATACAGGACATCATGGCCATAGAGAACACCCAGCAGTACAAAGGACTTTACCATGTGCTGGGAGGTGTCATCTCGCCGATGGACGGCGTCAGCCCTTCCGACCTGTTTATCGACTCGCTGGTGGAGCGCGTCAGGCAAGGAGGCGTCGAGGAAATCATTCTGGCCCTAAGCCCTACCATGGAAGGAGACACCACCAATTTTTACATCTACCGCAAGCTGGCGGGGCTGGACGTGAAAATGAGTGTCATTGCTCGGGGCGTGGCCCAGAACGACGAGTTGCAATACACGGACGAAGTGACATTGGGACGCTCCATCGTGAACCGTACCGCCTTTTCGGGACAACTGTAAATACGATTAGGATTCGCAAACAAAAACAACACCATGATAAAGAGACTAAAATTATCTTATGCCATCCTGGCATCCCTCGGCGTCGTGCTCATTCTTCTGGGCGAAAACGGAATATTGCCGGCGGGAGCATACGGAACAGGCTCGTCGGGCGAATATTTCATGAAAGTAACGGGCATACTGCTGATGGTGGCCGGTGTGCCGCTTGGCTTGAAGTTCCTGACACTCCCTTTCGTCCGACGGGAAATCGAACAAGCCACCGAGTATGGAGACGCACGGTACGAGGTATGGTGCATGGTACGCCTCGTAATGCTATATGTCCCCCTTTTCTTTAACCTGCTCCTTTATTACATAACCATGGATACCACTCATGTGTTCTGTGCGGTCATCTCCGTGATAGGTCTGGTGTTCTGCTGGCCTTCGGAACAAAAGATGTTTCACGAGAGGGGAATGGAGGATGCACAACAGAAAGAGGAAAAATAACAGAAAAAGCGGCACAGATGAAGCTATCCGTAGTCATAGTCAGCTATAACGTAAAATACTATCTGGAACAATGTCTGCACTCCCTGCGCAAGGCCGCGACGGACATCAAGGCCGAAATATGGGTGGTTGACAACGCTTCGACAGACGGCACCTTAACCTATCTGATGCCGCGCTTCCCGGAAGTGCACTTCATAGCCAACCGGGAGAATGCCGGTTTCTCGCGAGCCAACAACCAGGCCATCCGGGAGGCATCGGGAGAATATGTCCTGCTTTTGAACCCCGATACGCTGGTCGGCGAGAACGTGCTGAAAGAGTGTATTGCCTTTCTGGACAACCACCCGGAAGCGGGAGCCACAGGAGTGGCCATGCTGAAAGACAACGGAGAATTTGCCTGGGAATCCCGTCGAGGACTACCCACCCCTTTTACTTCCTTCTGCAAGATGAGCGGTCTATGCTCGCTGTTCCCCCACTCACGCCTTTTCGGACGGTATTACATGAGATACCTGGACCGCTCTCGGCCCAACGAAATAGAGGTCATCTCCGGGGCTTTTAACATGATTCGCCGGTCGGCCTTGCAGACAACCGGGTTGCTGGACGAAGACTTTTTTATGTATGGAGAGGATATCGACCTGTCCTACAGACTTCTCCAAAAGGGCTACAAGAATTATTATCTGCCGTCACAGATTCTGCATTACAAAGGGGAGAGCACACAAAAAAGTTCTTTCCGCTATGTACACGTATTCTACCAGGCCATGCTTATCTTTTTCAATAAGCACTACAAGAAACGCTACCGGCTGCTGGCCGTTTTTATCCGGTTTGCCGTCGTGTGCCGTGCTTTCATCGACATTTGCCGGCAACAGAAAGACCGGCTCGGCAACTTATGGAATACCGATGAGACAGAGGGCCATCCTGAGAAGTATTTCTTTTTGGGGAGTTCGGAGGCTCTGCACCAGGCACGGGAATTATGCAAACGCAACGGCCTGTCGGCCGATTTCATGGAAGCCACGGAAGCGGAAAAGCCGCAAGGTCATCTGGCTCCCGACCTCTCCCTCACGTCCTACGACTATGTAGTATACGACACGGACGCCTACCGTTTGTCCACTGTATTCCGTCTGTTGGCCGAGGCGCCCGGGAAACAGGCCTTGGGTACCTTTTCTGCAAAAACCGGTGTGCTGATAACCTTTAAAGACATTTTCCATTGATGGATTCCTCACCTATATTATATAATGACACGGTCAGCCTACGGGCTATGGAACCGGAAGATCTGGATCTGATCTATCAGATCGAAAATATGACGGAGTTCTGGCGTATGGGAGCGGCTAATGTACCGTATTCCCGATATGCCATCCATCGGTTTATAGCCGAGAACCGCAACAACCTGTTTGCCGACGGCCAGTTAAGACTGATGATAGAAAAAAAGGATACCCGCGAGACGGTGGGATGTATCGACCTGACTGCTTTCGAGCCTTTACACCGCAGAGCGGAAACAGGCCTCTTGATTCTACCGAAGTTCCAACACCGGGGACTGGGACATAACGCCTTGTCCGTTCTATGCCACTATGCCCATAGCTTTCTGCAACTACATCAACTCTACGCTTACGTGGCCGTCACCAATACACCGGCCATACGGCTGTTTTCCTCCTGTTCTTTCCGGTCGATAGGCACACTCCCGGACTGGATCTGCCACGAAGAGACGTTCCGACCGGTTCATTTATTCCAGCGAATTTTCTCCGATACGAAAAAAAAATACGGCTAAAAGTTGGCAGGAATAAGAAAAAGATGTACCTTTGCATCGCAAAAGAGATAACAATCCTCTTTAAAGGTGCGTTAGTTCAGTTGGTTAGAATACATGCCTGTCACGCATGGGGTCACGGGTTCGAGTCCCGTACGCACCGCAAAGAAAGGAATCCTTAAAAAGGGATTCCTTTTTTTGTTAAGTTGAAAAATATCTGTTCAGATACATCATCCGCTGACCCGCAATTCTACAGTTTAGTCAGTAACACCCTCCAGGTTCCTCTCGTCACGGTTCCCTCTCTGATAAGATAGCCCCTATCCTTCATCATCTTGATATGTTTTTGAATTGCAGAGACATTAATTGAAAGTTTTTCGGCTAATGCTCGGATGGAAATATATGGGGTTGCCTGAATCTCGTGAATTATTTCTTCTACTGTTGGACTATTGAATGACACCCAACCGCCATTGAACCACCATTGACCTCCAGTCCCCTGAGCAATCACGATGTCTGTTTGCATTTCCACTGTCATTAGTTTTTCAAGATAAGAAACGAAAGGCTGTATTTGGTTAAGACTTGCCCTTGCTCCTAATATAGGTGATTCTCCTACTACGCTGTCAACCGAGGATAATACTGATAAATACTCCTGTTTTGTTTTTGTTGGCACTACAATCAACGGATAGCCATGACGAGCAAGTATATAATTCATTATAAGGCGTGCGATGCGTCCATTTCCGTCCTCGAAAGGATGAATACGGATATAGCGATAATGAAACAGAGCGGCTAAATCCAAGGGGGTAAGTTCTCCTTTCGCTTCCTCAGTCTGATACCATTGAATCAGATCTGCCATAAGCATTGGTGTCTCTTCAGGACTGGCATATTCGAACCGTTCACCTGAAAGCATTATGACTGAGTTGGGACGTGTTTTGTAACAACCGGCATGAACGGTATATGAAGTTGTGACTCCTCCTGGTAAATTGCGATAAACCACATAATCCTCACGCAATAGGATTTTATGTACCTGACGAATGAATATCTCTGTCAATGGATTGTCGGTCATGGCTTCAGCAAGAACCATTTTCAAGCCGATGTTGTGAGCCTTCATTTCTTCCAAATCTTTCATCTTAGCTTCGCCTATAACCCTGCCAAACAATAACAGAACTTCAGTTTGTCCATACGTGAGGGTATTCCCCTCTATATGATTGGAGTTGAAGTTAAACTCTAATGAGAACTTTCGTGAAAGTTTGTCTTTAGCTTCATTCCTCAAAGGCTTTAACAAATTCCACTGATTCAATATGTCTTTTGTTATTTGTTTCATGCTTATACTTTTTGCAAAGATACGAGATTATTGTACCACCTCAAAGCGATTGTACCACTAAAACGGGTGGTACAATCGGAATATTTGGCATGTTTAGTGGAACTGTGCCCCTAAAACGGTGGTACATTCACAATTTAGTGATACAATCAAGGTTACTTACCAACCCTCATAAATGCCTCGGTAAGTGATCACATGTCGTCACAACGTCTTGTACCTAAAAAATAAGTGGGGAGTGACTGGTCACTCCCCACTTACCGTTTAAAGAGGTTTGGATATTCCGCAGGTTATTCCCCCCATATATCCCAATCTTTCTGCTCATTCACCAGCACGTCACCGTTTGGATCGGCCGTACCACCCATAATAGAAAGCGCTATCATGTTCTCCAGTTCAACTGTGTGAATCTCCACCTCGGGAGTTGCATATATCTTTTTCATCCTATTTTCGTTTTTCATTAAACTTATTCATTCGCCTTTTAGTTAACAGCCGTCTTTACACCGTTTACGATGTAAACACCCTTGTTCAGACCTTTAAGTGCTTCGCTCATCTTCACGTTCCGGCGAACAAGCACACCGTTCAGCGTATAGACATTAACCTGTACGTCGGCAGCAGCTGCAACACCGTCGATACCCGTAGCCACGTCGCCCAGTACAAATACTTTCACTTCGCTTTCTTCGGCCGGCACATTCATCCATGCACGGTAAGCACCGATGGTAGGCTCAGCACCTTCAGCCACTGCATAGAAGCCCACGCCGTTCTCAGCCTGATTCTGCAATACGTAAGTACCGGCAGCAGCCGTTTTCTCTGCAAACGTACCCGTCAACCATCCGGCAGCATATTCATTCTTGTAAGCTGCACCCAGACCGGTAAAGCTATGCGTACCGGCAGCACCTTCCACAATATACGGCGTATTGGCAGCCATGCTTTCAACCGGGTTCAAGGTCAACACCTTCACACCGTTCTCCAAAGTCTCACCGGAAGCCTCGCAAGTATAAGCTTTCACACCGGCAGGCAGTTCGGCGGCAAACGGCAACATTACGGTTGCGAAACCAGCCGAAGTAATGTCCAGCGTCACTGTCGGAGCGTCCACTTTCTTCAATGCCAATGTAGAATGAGCAAGCGTCGTATAGAAACCGCCTTCCTCTCTATCATCACCGTCCTGGCAGCCTAACAAGGTGTTGGCCTCCGTATTAAGCAACGTATATACACCTTCTTCATTCGTAGCCTTCACACTCACCTTCAAGGCCTTTTCGGCATCGTCCGTCAGACGAATCTGTGCTGTATTATTGCCGTTTCCACTGGTCACACCCGTACTGATATACCGACGAACACCATCGGCAAATACCGTGCTCAGCGTATAAACGTTAGCCTCTTCCGTTGCATGGAATTCTACACTCTGTGCATAGTTCCGGCTGTCGAATCCGGGCTTGAAGTAAGCGCCTCCCTTACCGTCTTCTCTGAACGTCAAAGGAACATTCTTGAATTTGTAATTGTCCGGTGTACTTATGCTAACAGTAAACAGATCTGTTTCTGCCGGTACATTCAACGTCTCAAAAGCCTCTACGTCCGCATCCAACATACCGATGTACATCCGAATCAGCTCTCCCGATGTTTCTCCAATACCCAAATTCATCTGCTGTTCTGCGTACATAATCGTTTCTTCCAGTATTTCTTTATTCTCCACAGATCTTTGGAAAGCATTCGCACCTACATTAACTTCACGATTCAACGCATTCACTTCTTCCAACTTAGCCGCCAGCTCCTTGTGTGCCGCGTCTATATCCAGCATGATCAGTTTCTCTTCATCTTCCTGTGTAAAGGCACGAACCAACGACAGCTGGAAGTTATCGGCACCGGCCCATTTGCCACCGGAACATTCCGAATAGAAGCCGATGGTAGCCGTACCGGAGTTAATCATGATATTATCTACCGTTGTCCAGCCCCAGCCAGCTCCAAGTTCATTTCCTTCAGCGCCTACGTGATGAATATCCGTAGCATAATTCTGCCCGTCGGCAAGTACGTAAACATTAGCCGTTGTCAAATCAGCATGTCCGCGAGTAGCCACTTTTAAGGAATAAATACCACGCGGCAATTCGGTAACCACCTGGCTCATATTAAAGTTTCCATTCCAAGCATCCAGATACGTATTGTCAGGAGCTCCGGTATACTGCTGATTATGCTCGGTCCGACCATTAGTCCAGCCCTCGGCAGAAGTGACGACAGCATTCGTCATCTTAAACGTAAGATCAAAAGATACAGCCGGTTCCTGTCCCTGTCCTACAAAAGGATAAGCCGTCAACACATAAGCCTGACGAGCAGTCTCCAGTTGATTGATCGCAGCTACCAGTTCCTCTACTGTAGTGGCGCTCCACTGCGCCATCTGTGCGTTAGTCAAGGCAGCTTCATACTGTTCAAGCGTTTCTGCGTCGGACGGTGTGGAGTTGTTCTTAAGGTTAGCGTTCAAAGCGTAAGCGGCTTTCAGTTCGGCCAAGGGAGCTTCTGCCGCTTTGGCTGCATTCATCGCTTCACGAAGTTCTTGACTCGCTGTTTCAACAACCGTTTTCGTACCCACCTTCACAGCTTCCTGGGCTACCATTATCTTATTGGACAAAGCATCAACCAATCCGGCCAAAGACGTACTGTTCTCAAATTCTTCCCGATATTGAGCAGAGGCTTCCTCAATCAAAACATTCAAAGCCGCAATAGCAGAGCTGTTATCGTAACCTAAATAAGTCAAAGAGAAATTACTAATTGAGCACCAATTATGTTCTACTGAACAAGAAGATTCCGCACCCAACGTCAGTGTACCGTCAGAAACCAGGACTTCAACACTTCCATACGTCCATCCACGTCCTGCATTATTGTTCGCAAATGATTTACCTGCCTCTAATCCCTGATTCAGAGTTTCCCACTCTGTACCATCGGTTGCAATTGTACCCCCGACATCATTTAAGCTTGCATATGTATACGATTTGTCATTAGCAACCAAATTCAACGTTACAGCAGAACTTGCACGTCCGGTTGCCTTCAAAACATATTTACCATTCGGAACCTTTATTGTCTGTTTTAAAGAAGCGTTCCATGAACTAGCTCCCCAATTACAAGGTTCCAAATAAGCATCGCTGTTTTCACCAGACCAATGTTGACTAGTATTTACACCAACATTACCTGTTGTTGTCCATCCATCCTTTGATGAGCCATTCGCATTTACAATATACGAAGTCATATCCACCGGATTCTCGGGTGTCGCATTGGCGATTCGATAAGATTGAACAGCAGCTTGCAAATCGACCGTAGCCTGAGATACTTCTGCAGCCATCTCACTTGTCAAATAGCCTTTGGCAGTGGTAATAGCAGTCTGCAAAGCATCAGCTTCTTCCGCAGTGGCACTATAAATACTTTCGGCTTCGGTTATCGCAGCTTCCAACGCCTCTGTATTCGGCAGTTCAACAATTGTTCCCAAGAAAAAACCGTCAAACTTAGTACCGCTAGTCCAACTATTACGGAAAATAACATAGGAATAACCACTGGGAGAGAAAACAAAACAATTTTGCAACCATTCTTTACCCCATTTCAGTTCATACAATTTTGTACTTTCCGTCTTCCCGTCTACAGAAGAAGACAACTTATTATATTGCAAGTTCCCAGTCGCTGGTGCAGATCCTCCGGTATAACATTGGAACAAATACATCTTTCCCTCTTCCACTTGAGCATGAGTTCTTAAAGATTTATTACTTCCATCACCAGCTGCATTCGTCTGCAAATAAGCGCCTCCGTCAAAACCTCCTTCTGTAAAATAAGTATAATTGCCTATTTCAGCGGCTTCCCACTGGTTACTACCGGACCAACCATTTACGCCATCATCGAACGAACCGTTGACAATCAAGTTTTCCCCGGTAATTTTGTACTTATGGCTTCCATAAGCCACAATATCACCTACCGATTGGGCATTACTACCCAACGTCCACACACCGGCCAGTAAAGCCAGTGTACTTCTTAGTAATCGTTTTTTCATGTTACTTGTTAATTTTGAATTTATACTATGTTGTTTTTTATTATCTGCATATCCGCACAAATCCGAAAGAGAAAAACTAAGACCGCCTCGCTATCGGGTTCATGCATGTTCAACAATAATGGGAACGCTTATCTTCAAAAGATTAGATTGTAATGCAGCAAAATTAGTATAAAAGTGTAAAATACACACGCTGTTTGTGTTAAATATCATTAATGTTTGCGATAACAATCCATTATAAACGTGAAATAAAACTCTTCAAACGAAACAGCAAATAAGAATCTCGGCGTTTTTCCCTGGGGTTCCACTCCCAAACCGTGGAAGCAGGAAGCGGAAAGGCCTTCTTCCGTCCCGGCGATTCCCTGCTTTTCCACCCTAAAACAATAGGGTAAAAGGGGGCTCTCGTGCGCAACTCCCCTTACGCGCACGCGTACGGCCGCGCGCACGACAGAGGGTTTGATTTGCACCTGCAACGGAACAGAAAGAAGTTACAGAGCTGCAAACAAGATGTTCGACAATTTGCGAACATTCGCAGAAAGGAGTAACTTCGCACAAAGAAACGGAAATAGCCGCCGTCTGCCGTTTACTGGATATTAGTAACCATTACAAATAATTATGGATATGGAAAACCCAAAGACTTATGCACCGCACGAGCTGCAACCGTCCACCCCATACATCCGGGCGAAATACTGAAAGACGAATTAGAAGCACGTGAAATATCGCAGCGAAAATTTGCTGATGTTATCGGTGTCTCTTATTCCGTGCTTAACGAGATGATAAATAGCAAACGCCCCATTACCACCGAATACGCATTAAAGATTGAGGCGGCCACAGACATACCTGCCTACATTTGGATAAATATGCAATCCGCCTACAACATGCAGACTGCCCGGAACGACAGCAAACTATCCGCGATATTGGATAACATTCGCAAGGCGGTTGCCGTGTTGTAAAGAAACAAAGTAAGACTGTCTTTCAAGACGACGGGCCGGTTCTTTTATCAGATACCGGCCCGTATGAATTATTGGATATTCAAAACTCCGCAAAGATGGTTACTTTCATTTGTGCCACCACGTATTTGTCTTGGAACTCAAAATATTCTTTTTACAGCATTGCGGCTACTTGTTTATCCAAGACCTCCTTTATAAAAGCATTGATCGAGATTCCGGCACGTTTAGCCAGTACGGCGATACGGTTGTGAGTTTCGGGAGATATACGGACATTCAGACTTCCCGAATAACTCTTATGAGCCGGTATACCCTCCTCCTCACAATAAGTAATGTAATCGTTTACTGCTTCATGAAAAGCGCTTTTAAGTCCAGAAACGCTTTCACCCTCAAAATTTACAAGAGCATTGATACCCTCTATCTTACCGAAAAAGATGTTATCTTTCTCACTGAAAGAAACACTGCCGATAAATCCTTTATAAGTAAGTGTATTCATAATCAATTATATTAAACCTTGTTCTTTCAATACTTCACAAACTTGTTTCATGGCATAAGACTTCAATTCATTTCCCGGGTGAGGTTTATGCAACATTATGGGACGTTTCCCCTCACACTTGAATATAATACGGGAGCCAGATGTTTTACCCTTATCTCGTTTCTGATAGCCGAACAGGAAAAGTAACCGTACCATCTCGTCAAAAGTAAAATTTGGCGGCATGGAAAGAAAGCGGGCGATCAACTTTTCTTCTTACTCATTACATCTTCTAACCTTCACATACAAATGTAACTAAATTATAGTTACAGTACAAACAAATAACGGTATTTTTGCAACCGACATTGGAAAGATAGGGAAACAGAATGCCGGAGCCGGTCGCATCAGGTTGTAGAATAAGTTGCGGTGGACTTTTCCCACCGCCTTAATTATTTACTTTATTTGATTATTGAGCATTGAAGGGATTGAACTAAAGACTTCCGAAACCGAAAAAGAGACGGTTTCGGAAGTCTTTTTTATGGCAGGT